>QWCE01000400.1_pt1 | contig 83836 bp, 73 predicted proteins | sample 1972531 | NCBI WGS metagenome assembly QWCE01 (sample SAMN09866716, study PRJNA288562) | Human gut metagenome isolate term4_stool, whole genome shotgun sequencing...
TTGTCTTTCCGTGGTCTACATGTCCTATTGTACCGATATTAATATGCGGTTTGGTCCTTTCAAATTTCTCCTTTGCCATTTTTTCCCTCCTAGATTATATTTATTTTGCAATTTTCTCTTGAATGCTTTCAGGCATCTTGTCAAAATGATCCATCTGCATAACATATGTTCCTCTACCCTGTGTCTTAGAACGCAGGTCTGTCGCATATCCAAACATCTCTGAAAGAGGAACAAGTCCTCTGACATTTACAACTCCATTGTTCATGTCAGTTCCCTCAATCTTACCTCTCCTTGAGCTTATATCTCCTATAATATCACCCATGTGATTTTCAGGAACGGTTACCTCAACCTTGAATATAGGTTCAAGAAGGACTGGATTTGCCTTGAGAACTGCTTCTCTAAATGCCATCGATGCAGCAATCTTAAATGCCATATCAGATGAGTCAACTTCGTGATATGAACCGTCATATAGTTCAACGCCCACATCTACTACTTGATAACCTGCAACAGGTCCTGTTTGCATTGCCTCGACAATACCTTCCTGAATTTTTGGAATATATTCCTTAGGAATAGCACCACCTGTGATTGAATCCTTAAATTCAAATCCAGAACCTGCCTCCGTTGGATATACCTTAATCTTAACATGACCATACTGACCATGACCACCGGACTGCTTTGCATACTTATGATCTACATCAACGCCCTTGGTAATCGTTTCTTTGTATGATACCTGTGGTTTTCCAACATTTGCTTCAACCTTAAATTCTCTTAGAAGTCTATCAACGATAATCTCGAGGTGTAGCTCTCCCATTCCTGCAATTATCGTCTGACCCGTATCTCTATTTGTATATGTCTTAAAAGTAGGGTCCTCTTCTGCGAGCTTATTTAAGGCTATTCCCATCTTTTCCTGCCCTGCCTTTGTCTTAGGCTCTATAGCAATTTCTATTACAGGATCTGGAAAATCCATTGATTCAAGGATAATTGGATTATCCTCATCGCAGAGCGTATCTCCTGTTGTAGTTGTCTTTAATCCTACAGCTGCCGCTATGTCACCAGAGTATACTTTGTCTATTTCCTGTCTATGGTTAGCGTGCATTTGTAGGATTCTTCCAATTCTCTCCCTCTTGCCCTTTGTCGCATTGTACACATATGAGCCTGTGGTTAGAACTCCGGAATATACTCTAAAGAATGCGAGCTTTCCTACATATGGATCTGCAACTATCTTGAATGCAAGTGCTGAGAATGGTTCCTTGTCCGATGCCTTTCTTTCGTCAGGCTCTTCTGTATCAGGAGTTACTCCGCTAATAGCAGGTATGTCTAGTGGTGAAGGCATATACTCAACTACGCCATCGAGCAGCATCTGAACTCCTTTGTTCTTATATGCAGAGCCACAGAACATTGGGAAAAGCTCTCCAGCGATTGTAGCCTTTCTAAGAGCTTTCTTTACATCTTCAATTGGAAGCTCTTCTCCCTCTAGATAAAGCATCATAAGGTCTTCATCTGTATCAGCAACAGCTTCGAGAAGTTTATCTCTCCAAGCCTCAGCTTCTTCCAACATATCCTCAGGGATTTCTTCTACTTCTATTACCTTGCCGAGATCGTCCTTATAAACCTCAGCCTTCATTTTTAATAAATCTATGATTCCTGTAAACTGATTCTCAGATCCGATTGGAAGCTGCACTGGCACTGGTTTTACCTTGAGCCTATCCTGTATCGTATCGATTACATGGAAAAAATTAGCTCCCAGTACATCCATCTTGTTTACAAAAATTATTCTCGGAACATTGTATCTTTCAGCCTGTCTCCAAACTGTCTCCGACTGTGGCTCAACTCCCTCTTTTGCAGATAGAACCATAACAGCACCGTCTAGTACACGAAGTGACCTCTCAACCTCTACGGTAAAGTCCACATGTCCTGGGGTATCTATTATATTAATTCTATGATCCTTCCACTGTGCTGTAGTTGCAGCCGATGTAATTGTTATTCCACGCTCCTGTTCTTGAGCCATGAAATCCATGGTTGCAGCACCATCGTGAGTTTCACCAATCTTGTGAGTTTTTCCTGTATAAAATAGGATCCTCTCAGTAGTCGTTGTCTTGCCGGCGTCAATATGAGCCATTATTCCGATATTTCTAGTTCTCTCTAATGGAAAACTTCTACCAGCCATTTATAACTCCTTCCGACTACCATCTGAAATGTGCGAATGCCTTGTTTGCTTCAGCCATCTTGTGAGTGTCTTCCTTCTTCTTTACAGAAGCTCCGGAATTATTTGCTGCATCCATAAGCTCTGCTGCAAGTCTTTCTGACATCGTCCTCTCGCCTCTTAGTCTTGTATACTTAGTAAGCCATCTAAGTGCTAGAGTCTGTCTTCTCTCCGGTCTAACTTCAATTGGCACTTGGTAATTCGCACCACCAATTCTTCTTGCTTTAACTTCTAAAATAGGCATGATGTTGTTCATCGCCTCTTCAAATACTTCCATTGCCTCCTTGCCTGTCTTTTCTTTGATTGTATCAAAGGCATCATAGACAATTCCTTGGGCAATTCCTTTCTTACCATCAAGCATGATGCTGTTGATAAGCTTGGCAACTGTTACACTGCCGTATAACGGATCTGGAAGTACTTCTCTCTTTGGTATATTACCTTTTCTTGGCACTTCTCTTCCCTCCTTGTGCTTCTGGGGTACTCGAACGGTTTCTAACACCGTACGCGGGCCTTAATATATCTATATTAAGGGCATTTACCCGAAATTACTTCTTCTTTGGTCTCTTTGCTCCATATTTGGATCTAGCTTGACCACGATCCGATACTCCTGCAGCATCGAGTACTCCTCTTACAATATGGTATCTTACACCAGGAAGGTCTTTAACTCTTCCACCTCTTACAAGAACAACGCTGTGCTCCTGAAGATTGTGTCCAACACCAGGTATGTAAGCTGATACTTCAATACCATTAGTCAAACGAACCCTTGCTACCTTACGCAAAGCTGAATTAGGCTTCTTTGGTGTTACAGTCTTTACTGCCACGCAAACGCCTCTCTTCTGTGGTGAATTAACTGTAGTCTGAACCCTTCTCAATGTGTTTGTATTCTTGCTGAGTGCAGGTGAAGTAGACTTATGTGTTAATCTTGTTCTGCTCTGACGCACCAGTTGGTTAATTGTAGGCATTATTTTCCTCCTTTCTCATTTAATATATATTTCAAGCACCCCAAGACATTGCCTCGGGGTGGCCCGAACGATTAATTATATCAGTCCCTCGCCAGCAATGTCAATCTCATTTGCATTATTAGGTGCTGATTCCACTGCTGCCCTAGGTGCTAACTCCGGATATGCTTCTTCTCCATTCTGATTATCTTCAGAACCTAGCGGAGCATTCATATATTTCTCATACTCGCCGTAGTCGACACTGATATTTCTATAGGTTTTCATACCCGTTCCTGCAGGTATGAGTTTGCCAATCATTACATTCTCTTTGAGTCCGATTAGATGATCTGTCTTTCCTTTTATTGCGGCGTCAGTGAGCACCCTTGTCGTCTCTTGGAATGATGCTGCCGAGAGGAATGAGCTTGTTGCAAGTGCAGCCTTTGTAATTCCAAGTAAAACTCTGCTATAAGTCGCAGGCTCAAGTCCCTTGCTACTTGCTTCCTCATTAGCCTTATCGATCTCAAATTTGCTATAAGTGCTTCCAGGGAGAAGTCCAGTATCTCCTGATGTGATGATCTTATACTTTGAAAGCATACGGCTTATTATCATTTCAATATGCTTATCATTGATGTCTACACCCTGCTGTTTATATACTTTCTGAACTTCGCTTAGAAGATATTGATATACGCCATCAACTCCGAGTGTCCTCATTATATCTTGCGGATTTAGAGGTCCCGGTGTCAAATTCCTGCCCGCATACACCTTGTCTCCGACCTTTTTATTGAAGAGCTTTGAATTATCATAGCTAATCTTGTATTCTTCGATTTTTCCATCACCCTCATCTACGAATACATAGGTCCTATTATCTTCTCTATGCTCAATGCTTTGAATTACACCATCGTGTTCAACAATATCAGCAAGTCCCTTAGGGTTTCTTGATTCAAACAATTCCTCTACCCTTGGAAGACCTGATGTTATATCATTTCCAGCTACTCCTCCGGTGTGGAAAGTTCTCATTGTTAGCTGAGTTCCCGGTTCTCCGATCGATTGTGCTGCGATAATTCCTACTGCCTCTCCAGGTAAAACTTTAGTTCCTGTCGCCAGATTTCTACCATAGCACTTAGCACACACGCCACGCTTGCTATTACAAGTCATGACAGACCTAATCATAACAGTCTTAATACCCACTTCTTCGATTTCGTCGGCAATATCGTCTGTTATCTCCTCGTCTTTAGCACATAGAAGATTACCAGTTTTTGGATTTATTACATCTTCAGCTGCAAATCTACCCTTTATTCTTTCTGATAAGTGCTCAATTATGCTTTCATTTCCAACTTCTGCTGAATCTGTGTCAAGAAGTGCAGAAATTGCTATTCCCTGATCAGTTCCGCAGTCGTCTTCAGTGACTATTACGCTGTGTGATACATCGACAAGACGCCTTGTCAAATAACCTGAGTCAGCTGTTCTAAGTGCTGTATCAGCTAGACCTTTACGAGCACCATTTGCAGATATGAAATATTCCAAAATCGAAAGACCTTCTCTAAAGTTAGCCTTAACAGGTACCTCAACGACATGACCTGTAGCATTCGCCATAAGTCCTCGCATTCCGCCTATCTGACTAATCTGCCTTTCGTTACCTCTAGCTCCTGATTTCGCCATGATGTTAAGATTGTTCATAGAGTCAAGGGATTTCATAAGTGCTGTTGAAACTCTAGCTGTCGCACTCTCCCATGTCTTCTGTACAAGGGTTTTTCTCTTTTCATCTGTCAGAGTTCCCTTTGCATATTCATGCTCTATCTCATCTACTCTCTTATCTGCCTCTTCTACAATCGTATATTTTTCTTCTGGAACAACCATGTCCGAAACGCTGATTGTAACCGCAGCAAGTGTGGAATACTTATATCCCATGCTCTTTACATAGTCCAGTATTAGCACTGTCTTTGTATTGCCATGCTTTTTAAAGCAAGCTCCTATTATCTGCTCAAGCTGTTTTTTGCCACAGAGGAAATCAATTTCAAGACCATATGGATCTTTCTTTCTATTGACAAATCCCATGTCCTGAGGAAGCCCTTGGTTGAAAATAAATCTACCAACTGTAGACTCTACTCGATGTCCTTCTGTGTCATTTTCGTCTATGAACTTTCTGACTTTAACCTTTGCATGGATACCTACCACGCCATTCTGATATGCCATCATCATCTCATCGAAGTCAGCGAAGCACTTGCCATCTCCCTTTTCATCAGGTCTATTTCTCTCTTCACTTCCTGGGTGAGTTAGGTAGTATGTTCCAAGTATCATATCCTGAGTTGGAATTGTAATAGGCGAACCGTCCTTAGGTGCCAAAATATTATTCACAGACAGCATAAGGAACCTTGCCTCCGCCTGTGCTTCTACCGATAGCGGTACATGTACAGCCATCTGGTCTCCGTCGAAATCGGCGTTGAAGGCTGTACATACTAGAGGGTGAAGCTTGATAGCTTTGCCCTCTACAAGCACAGGCTCAAATGCCTGTATTCCAAGCCTATGAAGGGTTGGTGCTCTGTTGAGAAGAACCGGATGGTCCTTTATTACATAATCAAGAGCATCCCAAACCTCAGGTGCCATCTTCTCAACCATGTTCTTTGCACTCTTAATATTCTGTGCATGACCTTTTTCAACAAGATCTTTCATGATAAAAGGCTTGAATAACTCAAGTGCCATGGTCTTTGGAAGTCCGCACTGATAGAATTTCAACTCCGGCCCTACGACAATAACCGATCTTCCTGAGTAATCGACACGCTTACCTAGCAGGTTCTGACGGAATCTACCCTGCTTTCCCTTAAGCATATCTGAAAGAGATTTTAGCTGTCTTCCAGCTGCTCCTGTTACCGCTCTACCTCTTCTACCATTGTCTATAAGCGAATCGACCGATTCCTGAAGCATTCTCTTTTCATTCCTAACGATTATGTCAGGAGCTCCAAGCTCTATAAGCTTCTTTAATCTATTATTTCTGTTGATGACTCTCCTGTACAAGTCGTTCAAATCAGAAGTTGCAAATCTACCGCCGTCGAGCTGAACCATAGGCCTTAAATCAGGTGGTATAACAGGAATTACATCGAGTATCATATACTCAGGCTTGTTCCCGCTCTGTCTTAAAGCTTCGATTACTTCAAGTCTTTTTACAAGTCTTGCTTTCGTCTGACCCTTTGCCTTTTCAAGTTCTTCTCTAAGCTGAGTTTCGAGTTCATCTGTATCAACATGGGTTAGCAATTCCTTGATTGCCTCTGCACCCATTCCAGCTTTGAAGCTCTTTCCATAAAGCATCTTAGCTTCTATATATTTATTCTCTTCGATTATCTCCTTGTATTTAAAAGGTGTATCTCCAGGGTCTGTGACAACATAAGAAGCAAAATATAGTATTCTTTCAAGATTCTTTGGTGTCATATCAAGCACTAGACCTATTCTCGACGGTATTCCCTTGAAATACCAGATATGAGAGACAGGAGATGCGAGCTTGATGTGCCCCATTCTTTCTCTTCTTACCTTTGCCCTTGTGACCTCTACTCCACATACAGGACATACCATGCCTTTGAAGCGAATTTTATTATACTTTCCGCATGAACAGGTCCAGTCCTTTGTAGGTCCAAATATTCTCTCGCAGAAAAGACCGTCACGCTCAGGTTTTAAACTCCTGTAGTTAATGGTTTCAGGCTTAGTTACTTCACCATGTGACCATTCAAGCATTTTCTCTGTAGAAGCTAACTTAATCTGCAGGGATTCAAAATTTCCTAAATCATAATTCACGCTTTTGCTCATTATTTTCCTCCCTTTCAATTAGTCATCAATTGAAGCAAAGTCTGCTTCGTCAATTTCTTCTAAGTCGTCTAAGTCAATAGCTTCATCAGCACCAAATTCATCATCAATATCTATCGATGCCTCAATATCTCTTGCTGCATTAGCTTCAAATTCTGCGGCTGCATCGTCCTCATCTTCCTCGTCATCTGAGCCGAAATTTACCGCATCGAGAAGATTCTGAATTCCGCTCTTTGGCATATCGATTTCATCTTCCATCTCTTCCATCTCGGATTTTCTCGCATCATCATTTATCATGCGATCTACGGTCGATATATTCTCATATTCAGAAGTTTCCTTTAGCTTAATTTCCTTATTGTCCTGTGACATAACCCTGATGTCAAGTGCAAGGGCTTGAAGCTCTTTGATGAGAACCTTAAATGATTCTGGAATGCCAGGTTCAGGTATATTATTTCCCTTAACAATGGCTTCATATGTGTTAACTCTTCCAACTATGTCGTCAGACTTAACTGTTAGAATTTCCTGAAGTGTATATGCTGCACCATATGCCTCGAGTGCCCATACCTCCATCTCTCCAAATCTCTGTCCACCGAACTGAGCCTTACCTCCTAGAGGTTGCTGGGTTACCAGTGAATAAGGACCCGTACTTCTAGCATGAATCTTATCATCTACAAGATGGTGAAGTTTCAGCATATACATATATCCAACCGTTACTTCATTGTGGAAATATTCTCCTGTACGGCCATCTCTAAGCCTTAGTTTTCCTGTCTTAGGATAACCGCAGTCCTCAAGAAGATCCATTACATCGTTTTCATTAGCTCCGTCGAATACCGGAGTTGAGATATACCAACCCTTTGTTTTAGCAGCAAGTCCTAGGTGCACTTCGAGTACCTGTCCTACATTCATTCTTGACGGAATACCGAGTGGGTTAAGCATTACCTGTAATGGCTCTCCATCTTCCTTAAATGGCATATCCTCCTCAGGTAAAATTCTTGATATTACACCCTTATTACCATGTCTACCAGACATCTTATCTCCGACAGTTATCTTACGCCTAGTAGCAATATATACTCTTACTACCTTTTCAACACCTGGTGGAAGCTCAGAATCTCCGCCTTTCTTATCGAATACCTGCCTTGCAACTACAATTCCCTCTTCACCATGTGGAACTCTAAGCGAGGTGTCTCTAACCTCTCTAGCCTTATCTCCGAATATAGCACGGAGAATTCTAATCTCTGCTGAAGGGTCTGTGTCGCTCTTTGGAGTCAGCTTTCCGACAAGAATATCTGTAGATTTAACCTCTGCTCCTACTCTTACTATGCCGTCCTCATCAAGCTCTTTTAGTGCTTCTTCGCTTACATTAGGAATATCCCTTGTTATCGTTTCTTTTCCAAGTTTTGTATCCCTAGCGTCACACTCATATTTTTCTATATGTAAAGATGTCAAAACATCGTCCATTACAAGTCTTTCGTTTAGAATAATGGCATCTTCGTAATTGTATCCTTCCCATGTCATAAACCCGATGAGCAGGTTTTTGCCAAGAGAGATTTCTCCGAGGTCTGTTGACGGGCCATCAGCAATTACCTCTTTCGCCTCGATGTGCTCTCCCTCCGAGACGATAGGTCTTTGGTTGATGCAGGTGCCTTGATTTGACCTTTGGAATTTAAGCATCTTGTATTCATCAACAATTCCATCCTCATCTCTTTCTATCTTTATATTCTTGGCATCTACATATTTTACAACGCCTGAGTGTTTTGCAAGAACAACTGCACCTGAGTCGCAGGCTGCCCTATACTCGATACCTGTTCCAACATAAGGAGCTTCTGTTATGAGAAGCGGAACTGCCTGCCTCTGCATATTAGAACCCATGAGTGCACGGTTAGCATCGTCATTTTCGAGGAAAGGAATCATCGCTGTAGCTACCGATACAACCTGCTTAGGGCTGACATCTCTGTAATCAACCTTATCACGGCTAACCATGGTTATCTCTCCATGGATTCCTCTTACTCCGACTTTATTATTTAGGAAACGACCCTCAGAATCAAGAGGCTCATTAGCTTGAGCAACTATCATCAGTTCTTCATCATCTGCAGATAGATAATCAACCTGTTCTGTTACAATTCCTGTTTCCTTGTCAACCTTTCTATAAGGCGTTTCAATAAAACCATAGTTATTTATAATTCCATATGTTGTCAACGAGCCTATAAGACCGATGTTAGGACCTTCAGGTGTTTCAACAGGGCACATTCTTCCATAGTGAGAATAGTGAATATCTCTTACCTCAAATCCTGCCCTTTCTCTTGAAAGACCGCCCGGTCCAAGTGCAGACAATCTTCTCTTATGCGTTAATTCTGCAAGTGGATTATTCTGATCCATGAACTGCGATAACTGTGAACTTCCGAAAAATTCTCTCACGGCTGCAGTTACCGGCTTGATGTTTATAAGCTGCTGAGGAGTTGCACTGTCTGTTGTCATCCTCTCTCTTACTGACCTTTCCATTCTTGCAAATCCAATTCTGAACTGGTTCTGGAGAAGCTCTCCAACAGTCCTGAGTCTACGATTTCCAAGGTGGTCGATGTCATCAACCTCTCCAAGTCCAAAGTTTAAGTTGAGAAGATAGCTGACTGATGCAATTATGTCCTCAAGTATAATGCTCTTTGGAGAAAGCTCATCTCTACGCTTAGCAAAGGCTACCTTGATTTCTTCTTCGTTTTCAGAATTATCAAGTATATCCTTAAGCACAGGATAGAAAACCTTCTCAGAGAGCTTGTATGGAGTTAAATCGAAATCAACATACTTCGATGGGTCAACGAAATTGTTTCCTATTACCTTTGTTGTATCATTTTCGTTGTCGTCTTTTTTTCCATTTACAAATACATAAACGACTCCTGCGTCCTCAATGGTCATAGCCGTCTTTCTGTCAATTTTCTGTCCTTCTTCAACTATAATCTCACCCGTGTTAGGATCGAGGACATCTTCTGCAGCTATTGCATTTATAAGTCTATTATGTATTCCGAGCTTTTTATTATATTTATATCTTCCTACCTTTGCCAAATCATATCTCTTAGGATCAAACAACAGAGAATTGAGCATAGACCTTGCATTATCAACAGATGGAAGTTCTCCCGGTCTAAGCCTTCTATAAATCTCCTGAACTCCCGCATCGCTATCGGTCGTCGTGTCTTTTTCAAAGGTCGTCATAAGCCTCTGGTCCGCACCGAACATTTCTATTATGTCCTTATTCGTGCTAAAACCTAGGGCTCTTAGAAAAGCAGTTATAGGAAGCTTTCTAGTCCTATCAACTCTTACATTGATTACTCCGGAGGCATCTGTTTCATACTCTAGCCATGCACCCCTGCTTGGGATTATCTGTGATGAGAAAAGGTCATTATTCGATTTATCCTTTGTAACATCATAATATGGTCCTGGAGAGCGAACAAGCTGAGTGACTACAGCTCTTTCTGCTCCGTTGTAAATAAATGTTCCCTGCTCTGTCATCAGTGGGAAGTCTCCCATGAATACGGGTTCCTGAAGCTGAACATTCGTATCATTTTTTATGAGATTTGCGTATACTGTGAGGGAGGTCGCATATGTTGCATCTCTTTCCTTGCACTCTTCCTGAGTATACTTAGGCTTATCTGCAAATGAATATTTTACAAATTCAAGGGACATCGTATTTGTAGCATCTTTGATTGGAGATACATCGTCAAGTACCTCTTGAAGTCCCTCTTCCATAAACCATTTATATGATTTTGTCTGTATGTCTATAAGGTTCGGCATCTCGCATACTTCATCGAGCTTGCCATAAGACATTCTTTCTTTTCTACCTACTTTAATTGGTTTTGGCATCTTGTCTCCTTATATCATAAATCTTATTTCTTAATGTAAAAACTTATCATCTATTAACAATCTGTAATTGTCTTTATTTTTATATTTTTGTATTGCTTTGTCTATCTTGTCTTTCTTTATGCACTTTACACTTTTTTCAATATTCTATATTTCATATTTAATTTTATGCTTAGGTTCTATCATATCTATCATAGTACTATTTGCCGGATATTGTTTTCACCCTGAAAAAACTGCAAAATGCGTATAGCAGAAAATTGGGCCCGCTTAAAAGAGCCCAATTTTCTGATGACTCACATTTATATTATTGAAGCTCAGCAACTGCTCCAACCGCTTCGAGAGCTTCCTTAAGCTTCTTAGCTTCTTCAGCCTCAACATTTTCCTTAACTACGCTAGGTGCTCCGTCAACAAGAGCCTTTGCTTCTTTAAGACCAAGACCTGTAGCTTCTCTTACAGCCTTGATAACCTTAATCTTTTCTCCGCCGATTTCCTTGAGAAGTACATTGTATTCGCTCTTCTCTTCTGAACCGCCTTCAGCAGCTCCTGCAGGTGCTGCAACTACAGCTGCTGCTGCAGATACTCCAAATTCTTCTTCGCAAGCTTTTACAAGCTCGTTTAGCTCAGTTAGGGACATAGCCTTTAGGGCTTCAATTATCTTATCTTTATCCATTTCTATCTCCTTTTATTATTTTTATTTATTAGTAGTTTTGTGATTAATCATTTGCTACAGCTTCTGATTCAGGCATATTGTCGGCAATAGCCTTGAATGTTCTGACAACCTTTGAAATAGGTGCCTGTACGCTTCCAAGGAAGCGTGCAATGAGTTCTTCTCTTGATGGAATATCAGCAAGAGCTTCTACTCCAGCCTTATCATAGACCTTACCTTCAACAAATCCGCCCTTGAACTCCATTTTCTCAAAGTCCTTTATAGCTTTTTTGATGATTCTTGGTCCTGCCGTCGCATCATCTTCGCTTAGAGCAAATGCACTTGAACCCTTTAGGACATCTACAAGTCCTTCATATTCAGTCCCTTCGATAGCTCTCTTTACAAGCGAATTTTTGTAAACTTTGAACTTAACATCTGATTCTCTAAGCTGTTTACGAAGTTCATCAGCCTGAGATACTGTGATGCCAAGATAGTCTACGGCAACAATTGACACAGACTTGTCAAAATTAGCTCTGATTTCGTCTATGACAGCCTGTTTTGCTTTCTTTGCTTCTACAGACATATATTCTCCTTTCTTGGATTTTTAATCCATTATCTTCGTTCTTTCTCCACAAGATGGAGTAGGTACAAAAACCTCGCTAAGGACAGCGAGGTATTATATATTGTACCTCGGCGGGATATTAAGCTAATGCACCCGCTGTCTTAGGTTAGTATTCATATTCTTTAATTATTTGATTTTTTCAAATCGTCTAAGCTTATTTGATCTTCTATTCTATACGAATGATGCAACATTCAGCTTAACTCCAGGTCCCATTGTAGAAGCCATTGTTACACTTCTAAAATATTGTCCCTTTGCAGCTGCTGGCTTAGCTTTAGCGATTGCTGAGATGATTGTATTGATGTTCTCAACAAGCTTTGCTTCTTCAAATGAGCTTTTTCCAACTGTTACATGAATGATATTTGCTTTATCGAGTCTGTACTCAACCTTTCCTGCTTTAACTTCCTCAATGGCTTTTGCAACATCCATTGTAACCGTTCCTGCCTTAGGGTTAGGCATGAGTCCCTTAGGTCCGAGAACTCTACCAAGTCTACCAACAACGCCCATCATATCTGGTGTTGCTATTACTGAGTCGAACTCAAACCAATTCTCTTTCTGAATCTTCTCTGCCATGTCCTCAGCCCCAACATAGTCCGCACCTGCCTCAGATGCTTCATCTGCCTTAGGCCCCTTTGCAAATACGAGGACTTTCTTTGTCTTTCCTGTTCCATGTGGAAGAACTACAGCTCCTCTAACCTGCTGGTCTGCGTGTCTTCCGTCAACGCCCAGTCTTATGTGAAGTTCAACGCTTTCATCAAATTTTGCACCGGACATCTCTTTTACTTTCTTTACGGCTTCTGTGATGTCATATGCTTCAGACTTTTCACGCTTTTCTGCCGCAAGATTATATCTTTTGCTTCTTTTCATTAATATCCTCCTTGTGGTTCAACCGGCATATGCCTCCCACCAGATTATTCTTCTACAGTAATTCCCATGCTTCTTGCTGTACCCTTTATAAGGTTCATAGCTGACTCAATTGATGCTGCGTTTAAATCAGGCATCTTTGTCTTTGCAATCTCTTCAACCTGTGCAAGTGTTATCGATGCAACCTTGTTCTTGTTAGGTTCACCGGAAGCCTTGTCTATGCCTGCCGCTTTCTTAATAAGAACCGGTGCAGGTGGCGTCTTGCATATGAATGAAAATGATCTGTCAGCATAAACAGTTATGACTACCGGAATTGTAAGTCCACTCTGATCTGAAGTCTTTGCATTGAACTGCTTGCAAAAATCCATGATGTTCACACCGTGCTGACCAAGTGCAGGACCTACAGGTGGTGCAGGTGTTGCTGCTCCAGCAGGAATCTGTAGCTTGATATATCCTTCAATCTTTTTCGCCATACAAATTCTCTCCTTTCTATATTATTTTGTTCACCTGTGGAAATTCTAACTCCACCGGTGTATCTCTCCCGAACATCGAAACCTTTGCCTTAACAATTTGCTTCTCGGGATTGATTTCTTCAACAATGCCTACTTGACCTTCAAATGGCCCGCCTATAATCCTTATAGCGTCGCCAATCTCTACATCAATATCTATACGCATTTTCTCTACTCCCATTCTTACCACTTCTTCTTTTGTAAGTGGGATAGGGTTAGAACCGTGACCGACAAAACCTGTAACGCCTTCAGTATTTCTGACGAGGTACCAAGTTTCGTTATTCACTATCATCTTTATTACAACATAACCGGGATAGAGCTTTCTCGTCTTAACTTTTTTCTGACCCTCGGAATTAATTTCAATTCTTTCTTCGGTCGGAATGTTTACTTCGAGAATCTGATCTTGCATCCCTCTATATTCAACCATCTTGTCGATGTTGGTCTTAACTTTATTCTCATATCCGGAATAAGTATGAACTACATACCACTTAGGAGTTCCATCACCTCTAAGACCCTCACCCTCAAGTGGTGATAGAGATGCACTTATATCTTTTTCTTTTTCATTTATATCCGTCATTAGTGACCTCCTTCTCACGCGGGATAATAGGGTCAGCGAATTATGATAATGTTATTCCAAGCAGATGTTTTAGTGCTGCGAGGAAGCCCGTATCGATAAGCCAAAAAGCAACTGCAAATATTCCTACTGCAACAAATACCGCAATTGTATCCGTAACGAGTTCATCTCTTGTAGGCCATACAACCTTGCTAAGTTCCTGCTTTACACCCTTAAAGAAATTGAGAAATCCCTTTTTCCCAGATGTAGAAGCATTTTGTGTAGCCTTTCTATTAACTTGTTTCTGCTTTCCCTTAGCAGTATTCCTGTTCTTATTAGCCATTGTTTACTCCAGTATTAAAATTATTTAGTTTCCTTATGAAGAGTTTCCTTGCCACAGAATTTGCAATATTTCATTAGTTCAATTCTGTCCGGTGTATTCTTCTTATTCTTCATTGTGTTGTAGTTCCTTTGCTTGCATTCAGTACAAGCCAGAGTTACCTTCGTTCTCACGCTTCCGTCCTCCTACTCAAAGTTATCAATTCTTGATTGTTATATCCTGCATATCTTTTGCATATCTTTATTTAACTCAAATCCAGAGCGGTTTACCTACCGCTCTGTATAAATTTCGCTAAAGTTGCCCATATATAATACTCCGAGCCTGTGTCAAAGTCAAGGAATTTTACCAATTAGTTGCAATATCTATTTGTGTTGGATTTCTCGATGCAAATCCTCCGGTGTCAGCGACAATACCGATGCCCATAGATGTTGTAACAAGGGTTCCACGAGGTCTTAAATTGAGATTGGCAGCAACCAATATGAATCTGCCGAGCATCTTAGCTCCATCTTCTCTTATATGGTATGGATAATTTGCTTCGTCATATCCCATGCCCCTCATTATGCTGACAACACTCGACATATCGAGATTATAATATGTTTCTTTCCCTGATGGGCCCTCTTGTGCACCTCTTGATGCAGAAAGTGGCAAGCCTCTCCAGTTAGGATTGATAATGCTCTTTGCCGCCTTTGCCTTTATCTCCTCTTCCTCTTTCCGCTTAGCTTCCTCAGCTTCTTTTTTATCTATGTATGCTATTCCTACTTCTTTAGCCTGACTTCCAAAATCATTTAACGCCTTTGGTGCCGTCTTAGACATCATCTTATATGCTTTGCTCGCCCTCTTGTATTCCTCAATATTATTGCTTCCGATCTTATGTGCAATGATTAATTCCATCGCAAAAACCAATATTCCTACTATTATGAATATTAAAATTTGTTTTTTACTAAGCGAGCTCAACCTTAATTTTATAGATTTTAGGATTTTACCTACCTTTATTTTGTTTATATTTTTAAAATTTGGGCGGGTTCTATTTGAGTGAGTTTTATTTAATTGCGTTTTGTTTAAGTGAGTTTTATTTAGGTTGGCTTTATTTAAATGCGTTTTAAAATTTAACTTTTTTAAAGAAAATCCTTTGCTTTTTATATCCCCTGTTATATCTTCTGCTTTATTTTTTTCGCCAGTATCGGTAGGTTCGCCAGTGTCTCTTGGCTCGCCATCATCTTTACCCTTTATCCTTAATATTTTACACGAAAAATAGCTATGCTTTGACAGCCCACCTTTCGACACAGCATAATCGAAGAATTTGCTCGCACTTAATTGCTTTCTTTTTTCATTTTGCATAAAAATCCTTTACGAGCCTTGCACAAAATCATCTACGCCAGCTTTGGTTTATATAAAATCTCTAATCTTCTCAGCATCGCTTACCCCGTAGCTGTAGAGTTTTTCCATGGCATCGCGATCTCTTTTGAGAGTCGTCATTCCCTCAATGTCCTTTGGAGCAAGTATCAATGCCTTGCCATCTTTTTCAAGCTCCTTCACCTGATCCATTTGGAAATTATACAGGTCTGCCCTTCTCATAACTCTCTTTGCTACTTCAGGATAATGTCTTTCTAATAATTTTGCAGAGATTTCATCATCTTTGCTATCACGATAATAGTCTCGCGGTCTTGTCAATATAACGACCACCTTGTCACAGCCTGCGTCAAAAGCCTTCTTAAAAGGTATTGGATCACTGATTCCGCCGTCATAATAACCGTTTCCATCAATGTCGCAGGGACGCTCTATAAGTGGCAAGCATCCTGAAGCCATTATAACCCTGTAGTTATCCTGAGAAATATCATCATTCGTAAAATAAATCGGAGCCCCTGTTTCAACTTCAGTTGCAACGAACAAAGCCCTTTTATCGCTTTTAGCAAAGGTATCATAATCTATCGGATCTTCGCCGTCGCTATTGCTGAGAGTTCCATATATGTAATCATATCCTATGAAGCTTCCATTTTTTATGAGATTTCGGGCTCCCATATACTCATCTCTAAATGTGTATTCCGTATAAAACCTGTAATTTCTGCCCGGTTGATTTGCGATATATGATATTATATTTGCCGCTCCTGCACTAACTCCAACGCAAAAATCAAAATTTATAGCATTACCCATGCAAAAGTCAAAAACTCCTGCACCATATACATCTCGCAAGCCTCCGCCTACATCTACTACTCCTATCATATATTATCCTGCCTTCTCCTGCGTCTTATCTCATACATCACAATTGCTGCTGCATTTGACGCGTTAAGTGAATTTATCTTGCCCTGCATAGGTATTGATATGGTAAAATCGCATTTTTCTTTTATAAGCCTACTTATTCCCTTGCCCTCGTTTCCGATGACAATTGCAACAGAACCATCTAGGTTATTGCTTTCAAAAAAATCCTCTCCATTCATGTCGCAGGCTGCAATCCATACACCGCTTTCCTTTAATTCATCTATTGTCCTTCCTATGTTTGTGACCCTAGCAATTTTGATATTCTCAATTGCACCAGCTGATGTTTTATAAACCGTAGGAGTAATGCCACAAGACCTATTTTTTGAAATAATAATTCCATCCGCACCGACGCATTCAGAAGTCCTAGCTATCGCACCAAAATTATGAGGGTCCTCAATGCCGTCAAGAATTATAATAAATGGTTCTTCGCCTTTTATTCTAGCTTCTTCTAAGATAGCTTGTACGCTAGAATACTCATACGGCTTCGTTACCGCAAAAACACCTTGGTGATTATCCTTTCCTATTCTTTCATCAATTTCTTCCTTTGAAATTGTATTTACCCTAATTCCTCTCCTGCCTGCCAAAATTCCAATTTCATTAGCTAGGTCACTTCTGCTGCTAGAGATATATACCTCTTTAACCTCTCTGTTGCCCTTTAGTAGCTCAATAACTGGATTTTTGCCAATAACAATTGAGTCATCTTGATATTTTTTTTGCTTATTATTCTTTTTCAAGCCCTGTCTACCTGCTAAGCCATCGCTCTTTCTATGCTCTTTTTATACTCTTTCTTTGTTTTTTATTTATGCCTTTTATATTTTTATTTTATTCTTTTATTTTATCTTTTTATTCTCATAGACAAGGAACTGGTATCTTATCCCATTTTCCTCGTGAATTTCGCTCTTTTCTGTAACTTTAAAGTCCTCATCTTCATCGAGGTTTACCATAAACCTATCAGCATTTAAGTCCTCGTAAATCTTAGTAACATAGCATTTACTGCATTTTTTATAAAATTTCTTGTATATGCTCTCTCCGCCTATAATAAAGATGTCATCTTCCTTAATATTTTTGAGCAAATTATCTAGCTCCTCATCTGTATGAATTATCTCACATCTTTCCGCTGAGAAATTCCCATTTCTGCTCAAAACATAATTTTTCCTATTCGGAAGCCCTCTACCATTAGGCATACTTTCAATAGTCTTTCTTCCCATCACTACCGTCTTACCGGTTGTTTTCTCCTTAAAATATGCCAGATCGCCGGATATATGGGCGAGCAAATCTCCATCTCTTCCAATTCCCCATTTTTCATCGACTGCAACTATTAAATTCATATTTTCACCCATTCACTCTCATATAGCAATTGGAATATTCTTTATCTGCTTTCCATGCTCATAATTTTCTATAGTCAAATCCTCTTTTTTAAAATCGTAAAAATTCTTAATGTCCTTGTTTAGGCTGACCTTTGGTGCCGGATAGTTTGGTCTTCTTATCAGTTCTTTTATAATATCTATATGTCTGTCATAGATGTGTGCATCTGATATAACATGGACAAGCTCGCCCGCCTTAAGTCCGCTAACCTGTGCAAACATCATCAAGAGGAGTGAATATTGAACCACATTCCAGTTGTTTGCCGCAAGAATATCCTGTGAACGCTGGTTTAAAATTCCATTCAGAGTATCCCCTTTTACATTAAATGTCATGCTGTAGGCACAAGGCTCTAAATTCATTTCACTCAAGTCATCAAAATTATATATATTTGTCATAATTCTCCTTGAATACCTGTCATTTTCAAGAAGCCATAGCACATTATCTACCTGATCCATCTCGCCTTGCTTGAATTTATATTTTTTCCCAAGCTGGTATCCATACGCCTTTCCTATTGAGCCTGTTTCATCCGCCCAAGAATCCCATATGTGACTTTCTAGGTCTTTTACATTGTTTGATTTTTTCTGCCAAATCCAAAGCAGTTCATCAAAGGCAAGCTTAATTGCCGTAGGTCTTAGCGTAAGTGCAGGGAATTCTTCTTCAAGATTATACCTATTTACGACGCCAAAATTCTTTATCGTATGTGCGGGCGTACCATCTTCCCAGTGCGGTCTAACCTTCTGTCCCTCTGTGCTAAACCCGTTATCTATAATGTCTTGACACATTTTTATAAAAAGTTCATCAGCTTTACTCATATCTACTCTCCATCAATTATATTAACTGCTATCTTAACGATTTCATCTATCCTATCCATCTCACCTTTGAGATAAAGCTCTCCTATGAGTGCTTCAAACCCTGTTGCAAGCTTATATTCCACGGGGTCTGCTCCTCTCGGGTGTGAGCTGGTCTTGTGATTTCTTGCTCTTTTAACGAGGCTGAGTTCTTCATCGGATAAAATATCTTTCATTAGATTTTTAACCGCTGTCGCCTGTCCTCTTGCAGAAACATACCGCGTTGCCTTGCGGTGAAGATTATTAGCTCTTAGACTTTCTTCTCTATCTATTAGCATCTCCCTTATTTTTAATTCATATACTGCATCTCCAAGATATGCAAGCACGGTCGTATTTGTCGTATTTATGGTATTTGAAATATTATTTGTATCTACTATATCTGCCAATTTTAATCCTCATATATTATCTGAACACCTTGAGGCGTATCCTTGAGTGTTATTCCCATCTCAGCAAGCTCATCTCTTATCTCATCAGCCCTCGCATAATTCTTAGACTTTCTCGCTTCCTGTCTTTCATCTACAAGCTTCTTAATTTTTTCATCTTCATGAGAACTATCTGACCTATTTTGCATTATCCCTATTATGTCACACAGATTTTGAATTTTCTCCTTTGCCTCTTTAGCATATTCCCTAGAAGCTCCAGCCTTAGAAATTATATTTGCGTGAGAAACCATTTCAAATATAGAAGCTATTGCGTCAGCTGTATTCAAATCATCACTCATCGCATCTTCAAATTTTTGCTCAAGATTTCCGAAGTTTTTTAGGTCGTTTTTTTCTGCATCTGTCATCTCATCATCGCCATTTTTAGCAAGAAATTCCAAATTTTCTATGGCATTTCTTATCCTGTCATATCCCTGCTTCACGCTATTCATTTCTGTGTCGCTGAAATTGATAGGATTTCTGTAGTGAACAGACAATAAGAAAAATCTTATAAAATCTCCATCAAATTCTTTTCTTATATCCCTTACCGTGAAAAAATTTCCTAATGACTTAGACATTTTTACACCGTCTACGGTAATATATCCGTTGTGCATCCAGTATTTTGCAAAAGGTTCGCCGTTGCAAGCTTCGGATTGAGCAATTTCATTCTCGTGATGCGGGAAAATCAAATCCTGCCCGCCACCATGAATATCTATCGTTGGCCCGAGGTGTTTTCTCGACATGGTTGAACATTCTATATGCCAGCCCGGTCTTCCCTTCCCCCAAGGCGAATCCCACGCTATTTCACTCTCTTCCTTTTGTGCTTTCCAAAGTGCGAAATCAAGAGGATCTCTTTTTACTTCACCAATTGCTATACGGCTACCTGATTCCAAATCGTCAACTCTTTGATTAGAAAGCTTTCCATACTCTTTGAATTTTCTCGTAGCGTAGTAAACATCACCATCTGCCTCATAGGCATATCCCTTTGAAATAAGGGTTTTTATAAACTCGATGATGTCCTCGATATGCTCCGACACCTTAGGATGTATGTCCGCAGGAAGAACATTTAATGCCTCTGCATCGTCAAAATATTCTTTTATATATCTGCCAGATAGCTCCGTGGCAGAAACTCCTTCTTCCTTTGCCTTGTTGATTATCTTGTCGTCCACATCTGTAAAATTTTGGACAAATTTAACATCGTAACCAAGGTGGATTAAATATCTTCTAAGCGTGTCAAATACTACAAAGGGTCTCGCGTTACCTATGTGAAAATAATTGTAAACCGTAGGCCCGCAGGCATATATCTTAACCTTTCCCTCTTCAATAGGTATAAACTCCTCTTTATTCCTAGTAAGCGTATTGTAAATTTTCATTCTTTTCTCCTATACTTTTGTCAGACTCCTAACAATGCTCCTGCTATGCCCATAACTATCATAACCTTTATCGGGCTAATTTTAAATTTTCCTATCGCTATTATGGTCAGCAAAGCGATTATAATTGCTATCACATCTACCCCGCTTGCCCATGTAGAAATTGAACCTATTATATTTGAGCCGAGTGCCCTTTCCGTCAAAAATGCGGGCTTGCTCATCGTTATCGCAGCGAGAGCGACCATCGCAACCGTTGCAGGCTTTACCTCGTTAATTACACCCATGATATAATCGCTTTTCTTGTGCCTCTCCATTATGATTGCGACAACACATACTATCAAAAATGCCGGAATGGCGACACCTAGCGTCGCAACGATTGAGCCTCCAATCCCCGCTGATAGATAGCCTATATATGTAGCTGCATTTACCGCAACAGGTCCTGGGGTTGTCTGAGAAATTGCAACTATATCTGCGAATTGATATTGATTAATATGCGTAAAAATCTGTATATTCTCATAAATCAAACCTATGATTGCCATTCCTCCGCCAAATCCGAAAGTACCTATTTTGAAAAATGCCCAAAAAAGCTCGAGATATATCATAGGTCATCACCCATCTTCTTAATATTAAGATAAGTCTTTATAACTCCTAATATGATGAGCATCGATATTATAACCATAATGCTGATGTGCATAAATGCCATGAGTATAAATGCTGATACAGCAAGTATTGCTGATTCATCGTCCTTTATCGCAACCTTTCCAATGGTATATGTTGCATATGCGACCATTCCTGTCGCAGCAGCTCTAAGCCCGCCCATAGCACCAAGCACATAGGGGTTGCCTTTTACAAAATTAAGTCCCATGGCAATAAAAATTATTATAACAAATGATGGCAAAATTACCCCAAAAGTTGCAACAAGGGATCCAAGAAACTTACGCCTCTTAAACCCCACAAAAGTAGCCATATTGATCGCAATGACCCCAGGCAAGCTCTGGCACACCGTTATAATATCGAGCATTTCCTCGTCGTCGAACCATTTCTTGTCTTCTACCATGGCTTGCCTAAGGATAGGAATCATCGCAATTCCGCCTCCTATGGTAAAAAGTCCCATTTTAAAGAATACTAGAAATAGTTCTAACACTTATATACCAAATCTTTCTTTTTCTATCAATTCCTTAGCTGAAGAAATCGCATCCTCTGCTGTAATAACAGACATTTCGCTATCTCTCCTCAGCTTATATTCTACTTTTCCCTCACCAGCCATCTTTCCTACAGTTATTCTGATAGGGATTCCAATTAGGTCTGCATCGTTAAATTTAACTCCGGCTCTTTCTTTTCTATCATCTACAAGAACCTCTATATTGTTCTTCATAAGCTCTGACTCTATCTTGTCTGCAAGCTCTTTTTGTGCCTCGTCCTCAGGCTTGATAAGAGTTATGATGACATGATAAGGTGCGACCGAAATTGGCCAGATAATTCCCTTGTCATCGTGACACTGGTCTACTATGGCTTGAAGCGTTCTCGTAATGCCTATTCCATAACATCCCATCCAGTACACATTCTCATTGCCTTTTTCATCTTTATAATAGGTCTTTAATGATTCAGAATACTTTGTTCCAAGCTTGAATATCTGCCCTACTTCAATTCCCCTCGTGTGCTTTACAGGCTTCCCACACTTAGGGCATGGTGCTCCTTCTTCTAGAACTTTAACATCGGTCAAAATGTCCGCCTTATAATCTCTGCCATAGCAAACTCCCGTGTAATGATAATCTTCTTCATTAGCACCCGTGCACATATTTACAGTGCCTTCCAGCTCGCTATCAACAACTACCTTGCAATTGTGCAATCCGACCGGACCCGTAAATCCTCCGACGATGCCCGTCGCAGGACCCATGTCATTTTCGTCAGCAAATTCTATAAAATGTTCAGGAATATCTAAGGCGTTTACAAGCTTTACCATGTTAAGTTCTCGATCTCCCCTTATGAATACCGCAACATATTCCGACGGATTGAGCTCCTCATCATAGGTAACAAACATGAGTGCCTTGATAGATTTCTTTTTGTCTATACCTATGTATTCGCACACCTCTTTAATAGTTTTTGTGCCAGGCGTATGAATCTTCTTTAATTCCTGAGGTTCTTCCGCTATAGGTTTTTCGTCAACGCAAGCCGCTCTTTCGACTGTAGCAGCCATATCGCAATTCTCACAGTACACGAGCTCGCTTTCACCATTGCTTGATAAGGCAGAAAATTCGTGCGAATTGCTACCTCCTATTGCCCCATTGTCAGCCTCTACAACCCTGAAATTCAGTCCGCATCTTTTAAAAATTCTTTCATATGACTTATATTCTTCTTCATAAGAGGCATCGAGCTCCTCTTTATTTCTATCAAAGGTATAAGCATCCTTCATGAGAAATTCTCTAGACCTCATAAGTCCATATCTTGGACGAGCTTCATCTCTATATTTGAGCTGAATCTGGTAAAAATTCATCGGAAGCTCTTTATACGACGAAACTTCGTTTTTAACTATATTTGTAATCATCTCTTCGCAGGTTGGTGCTAGGCAAAAATCTCTGTTATTTCTGTCCTGAATTCTCCATAATTCAGGTCCATACGCATACCATCTTCCAGATTCCTGCCACAGCTCTGCCGGCTGAGTTGCAGGCATATGAAGCTCCTCTGCTCCAATCCTGTCCTGCTCATCTCTAACAATGTCCTCTATCTTTCTTACGACTTTCCAGCCAAGAGGCATAAAAGTATAGACTCCCGCAGCCTCTTTTCTAATCATATTTGCTCTGATAAGCAATTGGTGACTCTCAAGTTCAGCTTCTTTTGAGGCTTCTCTAAGAGTCCTCAGGTGCATCTTTGATAATTTCATATTGTTAAAATCTCCCCTCTATGGAACATATCGCCATTGCGGCAATTCCCTCTTTTCTTCCTGTAAATCCAAGCCCTTCAGTTGTAGTAGCTTTTACATTCACTGCATTGATGTCAACCTCTAGTGCAGATGCAAGGCTTTTTCTCATATCTTCGATATATGGTGCAAGCTTAGGCTTTTCTGCGATTATGGTTAGGTCAACATTTACTATATTTGCTATATCAATTATATCCATTGTTTCCTTGAGAAGCTCTATGCTTGACGCGTCTTTATATCTTTCATCTGTGTCAGGAAAATGTTTGCCAATATCTCCCTTGCTTCCCGCTCCAAGCATTGCATCAATCAAGGCATGGGTTGCTACATCGGCATCAGAGTGTCCATCTAGTCCCATTTCGCTTTGAATCTCTACTCCGCATAGTATGAGCCTTCTATCTCTATCAAATTTATGTACATCATATCCTATTCCAACCCTCGTTGTAACAGGTATATCCGTCTCGGTTGTAATTTTAATATTTGAATAACTACCGTCTACTATAGCAATCTCTGTGCCTGAATATTCAACTATCGAAGCATCATCTGTTCCGCTGTATCCAATCCTTTCTGCAGCCTCATATGCTTGCTTAACAACGCTGAGCTTAAAACTTTGTGGAGTTTGAACATTGAATATCTTCTCTCTATCAATTTGTTCGGTAATTATTATAGGATAATCGATTTCGGAGTTCAAGGATTTAATACGCATAGAATCAATAGCTCTAACGGCTGTGCATACCGCATCTCGCTCTCTTAGTCCTGCGATATTCCTCTCTATAATATCATCATTTATATTTGGTCTTGCACCATCGTGAATAAGGATGCGGACATCATCACTTTTTATGCCTTTTTCTGAATACAGGTCTTCTATGAAAATAAGCCCCTTATATACCGAGCTAGACCTCTCATCTCCTCCATGAATTAGAATTATGTCCTTTTCGAACTGCCTCTTAAGTCTTTTTGCAATATCTGTATATGGAGAATCTTCAAGATTAGTCCCCTCAGGCACTGCAACAACAACAATTTCTATTTTGTCGTTGCCGAGAAATGGTATTATAGCTGATTCCAAAACGCTCTTTCCCTTATACATTAGGAGTTGCTTTGGCTTTTTTGTCTTCATTCTCAAGCCTTTTCCTGCGGCAACAACAAGAGCACAATATTTTATTTCTTCCAAGTTTTCCTACCTCCAGAGCACAAATTAGAAATATTAATGGAATAATAATTTTATTTAATATATTGGTTTTTAGAAGGCGAATTCTGTTTAATCTAAATTATCATTTTTAATAAAATCGAGCACAAATTATAAAAAATACTGTTTAGAGCATAAAAATAGCCGAAACTCACATCTGCTTACGCTATATATGGGATTCGACCAATTCATCAGCTTCCGCCATCGTATATCCGCCCGCTAGAACGAGTTCGCTCTCAAGTATCTGCTTTGCAACACCCAAAAGTTTTCTCTCTCCGGTGGAAAGACGCTTTATCCTATCTCGCCGAACAAGATCTCTGACAACTCCTGCAGCGACATGAATATCTCCCGTCTGGAGCTTCTCTTTATTAGCTCGATCTCTCCTATTCCAGTTGGTAGGCATAGGTTCTGATTCAGCTTCAAGCACTTCTAACACCTTGCCAATATCCGCCGATTCGATTATTCGCCTAACGCCTACTATCTCGGAATTTTCTACAGGAACCATGACCTTTAAATCGCTGTGAGAAAGCTCCACATGATAATACTTATGAAGCTCTTCGCCTGCTTTTTCTTCGCTAATATCTACAATGACGCCTGCTCCCTGCATAGGATATGCAATTTTATCTCCTATTTTAAACATTACGCATCGACTTTCTTTGCTAAACATGAATTTTCTGCACAATCTTACGGCTTTCATTATACATGAAATATAAAATATTTTCAAATTCAAAATTTTGTATTATATAATTTAATTCTCTATATGTCAATCATTATTTAGGATATACCTATGATTTTGAAATTTTATATGTTTTACAGGTTTTTTTAACTATGATATAATCTGTCTAACAAATTGAAAGGGGATTAGCGATGAAACAACTTCTTGTAGTAGATGACGAAGCGAAGATAAGAGAGGTTATTAAAGAATATGCCGAATTTAGCGGTTACGAGGTGACCGAAGCGGGAGATGGAATGAGTGCAATAGGATTATGTAAATTAAATGATTATGACCTTATAATCATGGATGTCATGATGCCTAAGCTCGACGGTTTTAGCTCTGTAAAAGAAATAAAAAAGATTAAAGACATTCCTGTAATCATGCTATCTGCACGAGGCGAGGAATATGACAAGCTCTTCGGATTTGAGCTTGGAATTGATGATTATGTTGTAAAACCTTTCAGCCCTAAGGAGCTTATGGCTAGGGTAAATGCAGTTCTTAATAGAAAAAATGGTTCTGACCAGATGTCTGCTTCAATTGCATCATTCGACGGACTCGAAGTCAATTTCGCCGCTAGAACTGTCACGGTTGATGGTCAAAAAGTCAACCTTACCCCAAAGGAATATGACCTTTTATTCTACCTTATAAAGAATAAAAATATCGCATTATCTCGTGATAAATTGCTTTCTGACATCTGGGGATATGATTTCTTTGGTGATGATAGGACGATAGACACTCACATCAAAAATCTTCGTAATAATCTCGGAGCATATAGGAAATTTATTGTCACTTTGAGGGGCGTAGGATATAAATTCGAATATGAAGACAAAGAAAAGTAGATTCGATTTCAGCAGCATACGAACAGTATCGCTGCTTTATTTTGTTATTTTTGCAGTGCTCTTGCTACTCTTGGTGTGGTTCCTTCAGAATTTTTTAATTGATAACTACTACGAGGAGATGAGAATTTCTGAAATCAGAACCTCTGCAAAGATGCTTGAAAATAAGTATCATTTTAACCGTAAGGCTTTTAACGATGCTGCCGTTGATGTGTCAAAAAATAGCGGAGTTTACATACTTGTAAGCTCATCTGACGGTACCATTTCATATAATTATGGTGCGGGTGTTCAGCCCGTATCACTCGGATATGACTACGAAATATCTGAAGCTAATACAAATCTAAGAAATAGCAACTTAAATAGCGTATCTATAACTACAAAGGAAGATGATTCTGACCTTTACACCTTGGTATATGCTAGTTATCTAAATCCTGATTCAAAGGACGAGATATTGTATCTGGTAGCACCTCTTTATCCCGTCCGTTCAACGGTGCAAATCCTTAGATCGCAATTTCACCTCATAACAATATTTTCACTTATTGTTGCTGTCGTCCTTGCACTATATCTTTCACGCAGGTTATCTGGACCTATCGACAATATCACAAAGTCTGCCGTTGAGCTTAGCAAGGGGAATTTTAATGTTAAATTTAATGGCGGTATGTTCACAGAGACAAACGAACTTGCGAGAACCTTAAATACGGCTTCTTATGAAATGCAACGCTCTGATTCATATCAAAGGGATTTGATTGCAAATGTAACTCACGATTTAAAAACCCCTCTGACTATGATTAAGTCATATGCCGAGATGATAAATGATATTTCTGGTGATAATCCGAAAAAGCGTAAAGAACACCTCAGGGTAATCATCTCCGAAGCTGACCGCCTGAATAAATTGGTAAGCGATATGCTCGCAATGTCACGACTTCAGTCCGGTAATATTATTCTTGAAAAAACAAAGTTCAACATAGTAGAAGCTGCTGAAGAAGTATTTGAAACCTATAAATATTTAAGCGAGCAAGATGGTTATGCTATTAAATTCAATAAGCCAAAGGCAACATATGTCTACGGCGACCTCGATAAGATAAAACAGGTTATGATTAATTTTATATCGAATGCAATTAAGTATTCGGAGGACAATAAAAATATTGAGATTAATTTGAAAAAGGCTTTTTCCGGAAAAACTATAAGGTTCAGCGTTCTCGACCACGGCGTTGGAATCCCTGCCGACGAATTAAGTCATGTATGGGATAGATATTATAGGACGAGTGCAAATCACAAGCAGTCTGTAGATGGGAACGGTCTCGGCCTTTCAATCGTCAAGGGCATATTATCGCTTCATAATGCGAATTACGGAGTAACTAGCAAAGAGGGCGTTGGCAGTGAGTTTTGGTTTGAGATGGATGTAGTAAAAAAATAGACTGAAAAGCCAACACAAACTGTTCAAAAATTTATCATATAAATAATTCAATATAAGCTTATTGATTTTGTACAATGTAATTAATATAATTAACGATTAAAAAACTTCTTTCTTTATTTTTATATATACTAAATATTTCATATTATTTATAATTATAAAGTTTAAAGCTTAATAAATATATCTATATGCGGTGCGTTTTAGACTATACCCACTTATATTATTTATTAAGATTTTTAGAAGTTTTATTAGGAATTATATAAATTAAATAATATAAGGAATTAAAAATTAGGAGGAAAAATTATGAAATTATCTGCTAGGAACCAGTTTGAAGGTAAGGTTAAGTCTGTTGAAGAAGGTGCTGTAAACTCAATCGTTAAGATTGATGTTAATGGAGCAATTGTTACTGCAACTATTTCAAAGGCTTCTGCTAATGAGCTAGAGCTAAAAGAGGGAGTTGCTGCTACAGCAGTTATTAAGGCTACAGAGGTAATGGTTGGAAAGGGAACACTTAAGCTATCAGCTAGAAACCAGTTCGAAGGTAAGGTTAAGTCTGTTGAAGAAGGTGCTGTAAATTCAATTGTTAAGATTGACGCACCTATCGGTCAGGTAACAGCTACAATTTCAAATGCTGCTGTAAAAGAACTTGAGCTAAAAGAAGGTGCTCCAGCTACAGCAGTCATCAAGGCTACTTCAGTAATGGTTGGTCGCTAATTTATAGAAATATAAATAGCCATAAGAAAAATTATAGGGAATAAAACCGCACCTATCAATAGGTGCGGTTTTTGAATGCGTTGGATTTAATACATTTGATTTATTGCGTTTGATTTGCCGGATTGGATTGACCATATTTGCTAAGCCTTCCCTAGAAATGCTTTATCGCATCTATAATGTTTTGGACTTTGCAAATTGTTATTTGCTCGTCCTTATAATCGCTCGACTTATTTTTACTTCTGGATTCAGGAAGTATGATAGCCTCATATCCAATTCTTTCAGCTTCTAATATTATCTTATCAGCATTTTTTACGCTTCTTAGATTGCCTGTAAGACCAACTTCTCCAATTGCTACAATCTCTTTTCTTGAACTTTTGTCGCAATATGAGCTATATATTGCTAGGGCAACTGCGAGGTCTGTGCTTGGATTCCCCGGTTTAACTCCTCCGACCACATTTACATATACATCGTGATTTATAAGATTAATACCTGCTTTTTTCTCTAGAACAGCAAGAATCATGTTTAATCTGTTATTATCTATTCCTACCGATGTTCGCCTTGCAAATCCAACATTTGCAGGTGTTACAAGTGCCTGTATTTCAAAGAAAATAGGTCTGCTTCCCTCATAGACTGCGGACGCAACTGATCCAATTTCCCTAATACCGGTATTTTCGAGGAGCTGAGTGCTTAAGTCCGTGACATCTTCCATTCCAATATTGCACATTCTAAAAGCTCCTATCTCATCTGTCGTACCAAACCTATTCTTCTTAGACCTTAATATCCTAAGGTCTTTATCCCTTTCTCCTTCAAAGCCCAAAACGCAGTCTACCATGTGTTCGATGGTCTTTGGTCCGGACAATTCTCCTGTTTTGGTGACATGGGCAACTATAAAAATTGGCACATTATTTGTCTTAGCATATTGCATGAGAGTAGAAGTGCAAGCTCTTATCTGTGATATTGAACCGGCAGCTGAGTCTATCTCTTCTAAAAACATAGTCTGAATGGAATCTATTATTAGTAAACTTGGAGAAATATCCTCGCATATGCCTATTATAGTATTAAGGTTGATTTCCGGCACAACAAGGAGGTCATTTGAAATTTTTTCGCAAACTCTATCTGCTCTAATCTTAACCTGTTCCTCTGACTCTTCTCCTGTAGCATATAAGACTTTGCCATTATTTTTTGCAATATCATTTGCACTCTGGAGTATTAGAGTGGATTTTCCTATCCCCGGTTCACCTGAAATAAGTATGAGCGAACCCAAAACAATTCCGCCTCCAAGCACCCTATCCAGCTCTTTTATGCCCGAACTAATCCTGTCATATTTATCCGTGCCAACCTCGCTCAGCCTAATCGGATTAACAGCCTTTGTATTCAAAATTTTATTTCCCTGCGAAGATGACTTAGGTGCCTCGCTTATCCTATGCTCTACTATTGTATTCCAAGAGCCACAATAATCGCACCTTCCCTGCCAAGCAGGATATTCATTTCCACATTCTTTGCATAGATATACCTTCTTTGCTTTTTTTGCCATAACAACCTGCCAAATCTCAAATTCTTCTTACAAATAAGGAGCCTCTCGCCTAAGCGATAGGCTCCTGCCATAATCTGCTAATTCTTATTTCTTTTCTTTATCATCTTGATATTCAGATATTACCTTCTGTGCTATATTAGATGGCACTTCATCATATCTATCAAATTCAAGTGTAAATTCTCCTCTAGCTTGTGTCATTGCCCTCAAAACTATGGAATAGTCGAAAAGTTCAGCCTGTGGAGCTTCTGCATGGAGCACGGTTGTGCCTCCGTCTTCTGCAGGATCCATTCCAAGTATTCTTCCTCTCCTCTTGTTCATATCGCCCATTACATCACCTGTGTATTTCTCAGGAACGATAATATCCATCTTCATAATCGGCTCAAGTAGGCAAGGCTTAGCTTCTTGAATACCCTTTTTGAATGCCAGAGAAGCTGCAATCTTAAATGCCATTTCGTTGGAATCAACATCGTGATATGAACCGTCATATAATACGGCTTTGATATTTACAACCTTGCATCCTGCAAGCGGTCCCTTTTCCATGCTCTCGATAAGTCCTTTTTCTACAGCTGGAACATAGTTCTTAGGTATCGAGCCACCGAAGAGTTCTTCGCTAAATTCAAATTCCTGTTGTGACGGAGAAAATCTTATATGTACATCTCCATACTGACCTGCTCCTCCCGTCTGCTTCTTATGTTTACCTTGAACATCAGAATTGCCCTTTATAGTTTCTCTATATGCAATCTTCTGAGGCACTGTCTGTATCTCAACTCCATATTTTGATTTTAATTTATCTCTAATTATACTTAGCTGAATGTCTCCCTGTCCGCCTAAGAGGCTCTGATGAGTTTCTGAATTTCTCTCAAGAACAAATGATGGATCTTCTTCCATCAGCTTGAAAAGTCCCTGTGCCATCTTTTCTTCATCATTCTTATCCTTAGCTTCAACAGCAACAAAGTAATTAGGTTTTGGAAATTCTATTCTAGGCATTTCAACTGCCTTATCCTTAAGGCATAGTGTGTCGCCCGTCTTAGTATTCTGCAGTTTAGCAAGTGCAACCATATCTCCCGCATTGACCTCAGTTGCTGCAACCTGCTCTTTTCCTCTTACAAAGAACATAGCTCCGAGCTTTTCAGATTTTTGCGTTCTAGGGTTATACATCTCAGTTCCCGATTTAATCTGTCCAGTCAAAACCTTTGCATAAGAAATCTTACCTAGGAATGGATCTGCTATAGTCTTAAATACGAATAAAATAGGATCTCCATCAACCTTTGTAGCTACCTCAACCTCATTGTCATTAAAGTCTTTTCCAATATATGGTGCGTGCTTTGTAGGCTCCGGAATATATCTATTAATTGAGCGAAGGACTTCATCAATTCCATCTTCAGTCATAGATGATGTCTTTATGACAGGAACGATTTCACCTGTACCAATTCCTCTGCGAAGTCCATTGTTAAATTCTTCTTCGGTAAATGCTTCGCCCTCAAAAAATTTCTCCATCAATTCTTCATCCGTAGCTGCAATTGCCTCATTGAGTGCATCTTCATCTTCATCAGTTACTACAGAATTTCCAAATTTTTCTCTAAGCTCTGCTATTACTGCATCGCAATCTACATTTTCCTTATCTATCTTGGTCATAACCATAAATACAGGTGTCTTTGCCTTTTTGCACTCTTTCCATGCTTTTTCAGTTCCAACCTGTATTCCTGCAGAAGCATCAACCATTATAATCGCAGCCGCAGCTGTGCTGAGTGCAGATCTAACCTCTCCTATGAAGTCAAAGAATCCCGGAGTATCGAGAAAATTATACTTAAATCCCTTATATTCAACCGGTACAAGGGTAGTATTTATAGAGTATCCCTTAGCAATTTCCATCTTGTCATAGTCAGAAACTGTGTTTCCGTCCTCAACTCGACCCATCCTATTAATTGCACCGGTATACTTTAGTGCAGCCTCCAAAAAAGTTGTCTTTCCGCAGTTTCCATGTCCAAGTAAAATGACATTTCTAATCTTCTCTGTCTTGTAACCTTTCATCAAAGTTCCTCCTTGATATTTTATTAAAATTCAGCTGTCTTAGGTGTTCTAGGAAATGGCAGGACATCTCTTATATTGCTCATGCCTGTAACATACATCAACATTCTCTCAAATCCGAGTCCAAAGCCTGAATGTTTTACCCCTCCATACTTTCTTAAATCTAAATACCATGAGTATGGCTCAATTGGCATTTCAAGCTCTTTCATCTTATCTACGAGAACATCATACCTCTCTTCTCTCTGGCTACCACCGATAATCTCGCCTACTCCCGGAACAAGCAGGTCACAAGCGGCAACCGTCTTATTATCTTCATTAACTCTCATATAAAATGCTTTGATGTCCTTAGGATAGTCTGTTACAAATATAGGCTTCTTATAAATTTCTTCTGTCAAATATCTCTCATGCTCTGTCTGAAGGTCAATCCCCCATTCAACAGGATATTCAAATTTCTTGTCCGCCTTGGTTAAAATCTCTATCGCCTTTGTATATGTAACCCTTTCAAAATCAGAGTTTACAACATGGATTAGCCTTTCAATTAATCCCTTGTCAATCCTCTTATTGAAAAATTCCATCTCTTCAGGAGCATTGTCAAGAAGATATTTGATGAGATATTTAATCATCTCCTCTGCAACTTCCATATTCTTATTTAAATCTGCAAAAGCCATCTCTGGCTCTATCATCCAAAACTCAGATGCGTGTCTTGCAGTATTTGAGTTTTCTGCTCTGAATGTAGGTCCAAATGTGTATACATCTCTAAATGCAAGTGCCATAATCTCTGCTTCAAGTTGCCCCGAAACGGTGAGATTTGTTTCCTTGCCGAAAAAATCCTTGCTATAATCTACTTCTCCGTCCTCCGTCCTTGGTATGCTTTCAAAGTCAAGCGTTGTTACCTTGAACATCTCTCCTGCACCCTCTGCATCACTTCCGGTTATTATTGGAGTGTGTGCATATATAAATCCTTTCTCTTGGAAAAATTTATGAACAGCATATGCAAGCATACTTCTTACTCTGAATACCGCTTGAAATGTATTGCTTCTAGGTCTTAGGTGTGCAATTTCTCTAAGAAATTCCATAGAATGTCTTTTATTTTGCAATGGATAATCTGAGTCTGAGTCAGCTTCAAGAACCACTTCTTCTGCTTGAATTTCAAATGGTTGCTGTGAATTAGGCGTCAGTTTTAAAACACCCCTTATCATCACTCCTGACGAGAGCTTAAATTTAGATATTTCTGCAAAATTATCGAGCTTGTCTGCCTCGCATATCACCTGCACCGGCGAAAAAAATGTACCATCATTTACATTAAGAAAACAATATTTGCTAGAGCCTCTATTATTTCTAACCCAGCCTCTAACACATACTTCCTTATCTGCATATGATTCAGCACTACGAAACAAATCCCTAATTCTTACACTTTCCATTCTTGCTCGGTTCCCTTTCTTTATACAAATTTATTCTATCACTCGTAGCGATATACAACAAACAAATTATAACATAGTGATGTTGCCTTTTCCATGCTTTAGATGTTAGTTAGTATAATATTAATATTATCTATTTTGGGATATTTACCTAGGGTTCACATGAATCATTATATGTTTTATATTATCAAAATTGTTTTCAACTTCGTTATGTACTCTCTCTGCTATGCTATGAGCTTCTCTCAACCTTAAATTTCCATCTACAGAGATTTCTGCGTCTACATATATTTTGTTACCAAAGGTTCTCGTCCTTAGCAAATCTACTCCGATGACTCCCTCTTGAGCTGAAATAAAATTGGTCATCTTATCTTCATATTCCTTGCCACATGATGTATCAAGCATTTTAGATATGGCAACCATTATTACATCAAAGGCTATTTTAAATATGAATATACAAATTATGAGCCCTGCAATGGGATCCATTATCTTAAACCCAAGCATGGCAGCTCCTATCCCTATGAGCGAGCCTATTGATGAAAAAGCATCAGAGCGATGATGCCAAGCGTCTGCCATAAAAGCATCTGAATTTAGCTTCTTCGCCACAGCTCTTGTATATCTAAACATTACCTCTTTAGTAACTATTGAAATTATCGCAGCTATAAGTGCGATCTCCTTAGGGCTTTCAATGCCATCTGATTGACCTAGGATGATTTTCTTTACTGAAGCTATTCCAATTCCTATTCCTGTCATAAATAAAATACTTCCGAGAATCAAAGAGGCAACGCATTCAATTCTCTCATGTCCATATGGGTGCTTAGAATCCGCTTCTTTTTTAGATGCTCTGACTCCGATAAATGCAACCAGCGTAGCTACGACATCGGAAGCTGAATGAATAGCATCTGATACCATCGCAGCTGAATTGCCTATTATTCCCGCAAAAAGCTTGAATATAACAAGCAAGACATTTCCGAAAATTCCTACAGCTGACACCTGTTTTATCATTTTTTGTTCATAATTATCGTCTATTTTTTTATTGTTCATCTTCCCTATTTTTCACTATTTTTTATCATTCTTTGCTCATTTTTAGTATTTTTCATTCTTTTTTCATTTTGGCAATAATATATAGGCTGAAACATCAGCTTTTTTAATATTGAAATATTATATATTCTCTAAAAAGGGTAGTCAATTTTATCATCTTCATCTTCCTTATATATGTCTTGTGTTTTTTCATATGTCTTTTCATACGCTTTTTCAATTTCTATTTCTTTTTCTGCCAAGGCTGCACTCAAACCTGAAAGTGCTGAAAAAGGCATGAACTGCTTTGCCCTTTTGGATATTGGCATCTTTGAGTTTGGTTTATTCATACTTTTACCTTTCATTTTTATATAGTTCTCTAAAACTCTATACATTTTATACAATTTTATATACAGTTTTTTATATGCAGTCTAATGCCCGCTCTTATGTCCGCCTATCTGCCCATTCCTTTCAAGTCCTGTTGCCTCTTCTTTGAGATCGATTGCCTTGAATACTGAATTAAGTCCGAATTTATCCTTGATGTCGATTACTATTTTCTGAGAATTTTTCTTTTTTCTCTCGTTTTTTTCATTAAAATTAATCTTAATCTGTCTATCGTCTTCTACGGAAAGAATTGCATTGCAAGAGATACTTATCTTCCTTATCGGTAATCCTGATGAATTTATTCTATTATATACTTTCATCACTTCTCCTATTATCTCCTCATACGAGTTGCTCATCTCTATAAGTCCTGCGGTTCCTCTGGCAGGTATTGCTCCTGAATGTCTTGAATATCCTATGTAAATACTTATGGATCTCGTCTTAATTTTCTCCCTCTCCATATCTAGGCAGATTTGATATATCATCTCTTTGATAATTACCTTTGCCTCTTCAAAGGAGTAGTCGCGGGAAAGAACTTGACCTGAAGAGATGCTCCTAGAACTAGGCTTATATCTTTTAATATCTGCGATTGTAACCGGCTCTCTTCCAAAGGCATGATCTATTAGTAGCTCTGCATCTACTCCAAACTTTTTATATAAAATTTCTTCATCTGTCCTCGCTATATCCCCCATGGTATATATTCCTATTTTGGATAAGGCTTTCTCCGTGGCAGGTCCTATACGCCAAAAATCTCTGAGCGGTCTATGCTCCCATAGAGTCTGTCTATAAATCCACTCATCAAGGCAACCTATGAAATTATCTTCGTGCTTGGCAATTATATCCATGGCTATCTTTGCAAGATAAAGGTTGGTCCCAATTCCCGCTGTTGCCTGAATACCGTATTTCTTTTTTATATCGCCTATTATCATAGAGGCAAATTCCTTTGCCGTCTTGTCGTATAACCTTAGATAATTTGTTACATCTATAAAAACTTCATCTATGGAATAAACATGAATATCATCTTTTGATACATAATTAAGGTATAACCCATATATATTCGCTGAGTATTCTATATACTTCTGCATTCGTGGCTCTGCCATTATATAATCTACGCCCCGTGGTATCTCAAATACCCTGCACCTATTTTTTATTCCGAGCTTTTTCATAGCCGGCGTAATTGCAAGGCAAATAGTCTTATCAGTCCTATCTGGATCTGCAACTACAAGGTTCGTATTCATAGGGTCGAGCCCTCTTTCCACGCACTCAACAGAAGCATAAAAAGATTTAAGATCTATGCAAATATATGATTTTGTCGCACTCATATTCCCTTCCTCTTTTAAAAGATAACCGATTAAAAATTTATTGCCATTTATCGGAATTTGCATTTTATTGCGATTTACTGCAAGTCACTGCCGTTCAATGCAAAAATTTAGTTAAATAATTTAAGTGCGATTATTATACTACATTTCATCCCAAAAATCGAACATTAGTTCTATTTTTTATCGTGATAATTAAAATTAATTCTAGGCATCCCATTCCAAAGATTATAAAAAGCAATTTATTAGCTGATGAAATTTCTCCTGTTTTGGGAGGAGTGATAATCTTAACAGTCTGTTCTTCATTATTGATATCACTGTGGTTTACCACTTTTTCATCTCTTTCGTTATACACAGTTTCATAAGCTACAATTTCCTTATTATCAAGCCTAGTGGTATCCAAAGTAAATACAACATTGGCTGTTCCCTTTGTTGATTTCGCTGTAAACTTAGCTAATCCCTCTACATTTTTCCCGTCTTGAACTAAGGGCTTGCCACTTTCTTTTGCGATTAGCTCACCTCTTATTGTGTACTCCTTACCCGGTATAAGATTCTCGTATCTTATTACATCTACGAGCTTGGTGTTCTTCAATGCTATGACCGTCTTAGTGCCATCTTTTCCCGTAAGGGTTGTTCCTATCTTAGGATAAACTATAGTCTGGTCTTTATCATTGATGTCTGCATGGACTGCGACCTTTATCTTGTCATATTCAAGGTCTTCAAATACGACTGTTGCCTTACCCTGTCTTATGCTTGATTCATAGACAAATACCAGTTCAACAGAACCTTTAGACTTTTCAGGTGTAAATGTCTTTTCAGCAGTTATTTCTTTACCGTCCTTATCTTTTAAAGGTTTCTTCGTATCCTTATCCATCAATGTACCTTTAACGGTATATTCTTTACCCGGTATAAGGTTATCGTACTTAACAATATCAATGATGGTTTCCTCTTTTGATGGGCTTCCTATATTCGTTCCGCTTTCCTTTGATTTTGCTACTGTCTTTATGTCAGGAAAATGCACGCTCTGAGCCTCGTCATTTATATCTTCGTGAGTTGCTACTTCCTTATCATTATAGAAAAGCTTTTCAAATACGACTGTTGTCTTACCCTTTAGAAGAGTGCTGTCAACCTCATATGTTAGCTCTACTGTTCCGCTTGCTCCGTTACCGTCAACAGTGGAATTATCTTTTGTTACAGTAAAGGTCTTTTCAGCTGTAATTTCCTTTCCGTCCTTATCCTTTAGTGCCTTTCCTGTTGCCTTATCCATGAGCTTACCTTTAACGGTATATTTTTCACCCTCGCTAAGCTCCTTATATGAAACCTTATCGATTATCTTAATCTTCTTGCCATATTCGCCTACATTGTTCTTTGTGTTCTCGCTCATTGCGGTTGTCTTGATACTAGGTACTAACGGCTTATTTGGCTGCTCAGGGGTGTTACCAAGATTAAAAATGACGCTATTGTCTTCAGAATCAACATCTACCTTAAATTTGTAAATATTATTATCAATTTTAAATCCCTTAGGAGCTTTCGTTTCCTGCATAGTAACAGTTCCACGAGGTATTACAATTATCCCATTTTCATCCTTGTATAATTCATCACTACCTTCAAGGATATTTGCTTTTCTGAGCATCGCAAAATATTTGCCATTTTTAGCTTTGCTTGTTTTCAGCTTCCATACTCTTGTCGGAGTTTTTTCTGTAACATCATCTGTAATTTCATCATAATATGAGATTCTGAACTCTGCACCTGACATATCTGCATCGTTATTAAGATAACTTTTTCCATCTGCAACCTTCCTTAACACTATTGAAATAGGGTCAAATAATGGACTATCCTTAGACTCGATTGTTGCAGTTTCACCGGCAGTTATAGTTACTGTATATACTTTTTGATCAAGTGCAAATCCCTTAGGTGCTTTTGTTTCTTTGACATAATATGTTCCAGGTGTATGCTCAAGTATATTGGTACTTCCATCTTCCTTAGTTATTAGCTTACCTTGCGTTCTTGTTAGTGCAGCATCTTCATATACTGTATACTCTGCTCCTGCTAGTGAGTACATCTTCTTGCACTCTTCCGTTAGTGCTTTATTATCTGCTACACTCTTTAGAATCTTTACTTTACCTTTAGGCTTATCTCTCCAAAAGAGCATTGCCTGCTTGCTCCCTGCTGTACCTACATAGCACTCAAAGCTTGATGGACCTGCTGGAAGTGTTCCTGCTCTTGCTTCTCTTTCAATTCTCTGAGATAGAGGTCCATATTTTGTTCCTTGGTTTGCTCCTCTGATACAAGTTGCTGCTGCTGATGTTGCATATAAACTATCCTGATTTCCACGGTTCAGATAACCATAGTATGCTACTCTTCCTAATGCACTATTGTTATCTACCTTTGTTAGACTCATTACATTACCTTTATTTGGGGTATTTGTATTAGGTCTTTCACAACATACTCCAAACATATCACCGTCAGAAACAGATAAAACAGCTTGTAATACATTGCCATATCCATATCCAGTTACACTTGTTATAGTTCCTGATGTAGCTGCACTTCTTGCCATTCTAAGCATTTGAACGACTTTTGCACCATTAGAATCAAAACGTACTGACATTTTAGCAACTTCTTCAGTTAGTTTTATTTTATATAGGCTTGCTCTTTCAGGCAGTCCTGTCTTTTCTACAGTTTCTACTCCTTTAAGATTAACTTTAGGATTCTTTCCATATACTGCTATTTCAAGTGTATCTCCTACATTAGCTTTAACTGTATCGCTTTCACCTGAAGAAATGATGGTAGCCTTACCATTCTCATCTTTATTTACAATGGCAAGATATCCATATTTTCCAGATTTAAGGGTGAGCTTTGCTCCCTTAGTAACATCTTTTTTAGGTGATTCTGATTTATTGTTAGCCTCTTTATCAGTAGCTTTATCTTCAATCTTTGTTTCAGTTTTTGTTTCTACCTTTTTATCATTTTGCTCTACTGATACATTATTCTTATCTTCTCCGTTAGGATTATCAGTTGTTTCTGCAAATGACATAATAGGCGATAGTGTCATTGACATACTTAACATCATAGTTAAGCAAGCTAATAGCTTTTTATATCTTTTTTGCATTTTTATTTCCTTTCTTTAAATAAAAATAGAGAGGCGTCCCTCTCCTTATCGCATGTTAGGCCTGTGTTAGTCTTGCAAGATTAAATCTTTTCTATTTATGAGCTATCTAAATACTCTAGCATGTATATCACCACCTTTTATTTTTATATATAAAAAAAGGACAGATTTCTCTGTCCTTAGATTTAACTGTTTGTATTTTAAATTAATTATCTATATTCCCAATGCCCTTCCTCAGGATGGTTAATCGTTTCAGTATATGGAACTTGAACAGTTCTTGTTTTCGTTACTGGTCCTATATGACAAGGGATGCCCTCTTCGCTTAATTTTTCAAGATATGCATTTGCTGATGCATAATCATTGAATTCTGTTCCATCGTTTGCTCTATAAACCGTATACTGCTGTGTTTCAGTCCTGTATTTGGTTACTGTTTCAGTCCATGCTTCTTTATCTACAACCCATACTCTCTGTTTAGTATGTCCGCTAGTGCTTCTTCCTGTTGATGCCTGCTTTGTATATGCTTTGGCTGCTGGTGTAGATGTTTCAACCTCAGATGTCGTTACTGAAATAGCTTCCCCTGTCTTTTCCGTTAGCTTTTCATTAATTTCTTTAGTTAACTTGTCAAACTCTTTATTTGACTTAACATCATTAAGCTTCTTCTCATAGTCTTTAAGCACCTTTTCAGCTTCAGCCTTTTTATCCCCTGCCTCTTTTAGAACAAGTTCCTTATACGTCTTAATCTTATCTTTCTTAGTTGCAAAGGTCTTAAGGTCTTCCTTGAACTGTTTTAGAAGCTTCTCAGCCTCCTTATCGTTTTTAGCCTTCTCCATGTCTTTTATATATGCTTCCTTGAACTCTTTAAGGTCATTTTGGTCTTCCTGCATATATGCTTTTAGGTCTATTCCCTTTATCTCTTTTATCGCCTTATCTTTTACTCCGCAAGCAGTTAAGGAAAGAGCGAGGATTAATATGCTTGATATTAATAGGATTTTCTTCATTTTTTCTTCTCCCTTCAAATTTCAATCTCTATATCTTTTGATTTTCCGAGTGAAATTTCTTTATTTTTTGTAATTTGCTCTATCTTTTTTATGGATTTAAACTGCCCTTTATAAATAATATTTTCCATTAGCGATGTATCTTGATTATTGTTATATTCCTTAAATGCACTTCTATATTTTGATTTTGGTTCTATAACTATAGGTAACAGTCCTTCATTTATGAGAGATTGATTTAATATAATCCTGCCTGTCCTTCCATTACCATCTGTAAATGGATGTATTCTTTCAAACTCGATATGTTTTTTTGCAATATATTTTATCTTATCTCCTACGCTCAGTTTACTAAATGCCTTTATATTACTTACATATTCTGCCATTAATTCTTCTACCTTATCAAGGCTTGGCGGATAATATATCGCTTCTAAAAGAGTTCCTATATATACATTTTCTTTTCTATATCCTTTTTCCTTTCCAGTAGCTTCTTTGGCAATATCTTTTATCCAATTTTCTGTAATTTCTTTATATTCAAAACTAAGATATTTTTCAATGGCTGAATACAGCCTCTTTGCCTCATCGTATTCCCTGAAGCTATGTCCTGCTGACACCTCATCATATTCAAGCAAAGATATGGTTTCATCAAGAGATAAGGTGTTTCCTTCAATCGCATTAGAACTCCAACAAAATGAATACTTAAAGTCTTTATAAAATGGTTCTGATATTAAATTATCCTTTAATTTCTCCTTTATACCAGGTAAAACAAACTCAATTCTCTTTTGTTTTTCCTTTAAATCTATGCTTATCATAAATTCTCCTGTTTCTTATCAAAACGCTGTATGCATTGATTTTAATAGCTTATCTACTTTACCTCTTACATTTGTGAAATTTAAGGTACACGTTTCTATAATTTAAGTATAACATATGTAAATTTTCGCAAACTACTATCTTTTAATTTTTTATTTTATTTTTCTTGAATGCACCTGCATTTTCTGCTACCTCAATATATTCTATCTTCTAAAACTGCTATTTCTCTTATGCTTTATAAAAAATCAGCACTATCAACGTAGGCATAATTCCAATTACTAGTCCAACTATTGTGTGACCTATGTATATTAATGCTTGCATTTAAATCCTTCCATATCTTTTGTCAAATAGTTTTAATTACGCCCATACCTCTCATACCTCTTCTTTTATTAAAAAAGAGCGACTACTATCGCCCTTCCTAATATTCTGATTTAAATTCGATAATCTCCCTATGATATAACATTAACACATTAAATCAGTCGCATCTTAGGTTCTTTCTGAAATTAAATCACTAATCGCAAATTATAAATACAGATTTTCTCCCAGCTCGTGGCTCACCCCATACACATATTTTTGATAACATTCCCTAAGATATTCCTCGCTATAATTATATTTATCTGCAAGTTCCTTGAAGCTGATGTCCGCCGTAACGAACTCCCATATTATTTCCCTCTTGTCCTCACCTATCCAGTAAAGCCCATTTTCTATACATTTTACATAAAACTCAGCAGTGCTTTTATTTTCTATGTCTTTCTTCGTAATTATATTTACGCTCTTTTCTTTGATTTTATTTATAATATCCAAATATTCCTCGTAACTGCTTATCCTTGTTATAGTCACCTTGTATGCAGAACTTGGAAGTGCAAAGCTTGTCTTTGGTTGCTTATAACTTTTTCTATAAATGCCTTTCATCGCCATCTCCATTTTTAAGAAATTATTTGCCCAAAGCTTATCAAATATTATTTTTTCTCTCAAACAAAAAAAGCCCTTTATCCAGCAGGTAAAAGACTTTTGATTTCGTGAGCGAAATCCATATTTTTAATTATAAATTTTGTATCTCAATCCACCTATTTTGTAAGAGTGAGCGAAAGCGAATTATCTTCAAAGAATGTATTCGCATTGTATAAAAACATAACCTGAGTAATTCCCTCTGCCGATATTAAATCATCTATATCATCATAATAATACCTAGGGTCAACTACTACAATCTTCCTAAAATTCTGCGAAAGAAATGGTATCATGCTATTTGCATATGAATCCTTTATCAAGAGGAGATTTTCCGCCGGCGTAACAGGTGTTTCAATCTTATATACCGGATGATTGCTTCCTCCGAATACCGTATAAGCATCTTTCTTATTTAAATTATTAAGTCTATAAAAATTTGTCGTCTTTTCCTTGGTTTCCGGATAGTAGATGAGCGACGGTTTATATCCGCTGTTTTTCTCAGGCAAAAATACCTTTATGCTGTCATATTTACCGCCTGTAAAACCGCTTTTTGAGCTCAGCGTACCGATAAAATCATTTTTTACTATCACCGGCTTATACTTTACCTTATTATCCATTCCGAGGTCTGATGCAAGCTTGGAATATGCCACATAGGCACCATCACTTGTCCAGTGGTGATCCGTCCTATAGTAGATTTGCCTTTTTTTAGATGCCTCTATGAGAGGTTTTCTAACATCAACTGTCTTAACTCCGGTAGCACTTAGCTTCGAGAAAAAATCGTCCATGTATTTATTTTGATTGCTCAGTTTTACTGCATTCGGTAGCTTGTCAGAAAGAATATTTGCCGTATTCGGTGCCAGCATAAAGCTCATGCCGATATTATTATATCTCTCCTTAAATTCCTTTATCGCAGAGAGCGAATTATCAACATACTTTCTATTTGGCGAGCTTATATCTTCCATTAAATAATTATCTTTACACCTATAAACTCCATTTGCCTCGAGAACTCCCATGCTCACATCTGCCGATGTCTTTACCCTTACTGCCCCTTTTCTTGCAAAAAATTGGTCATTTGAATAAGCATCGATTTCGCTTTCAAGTCGTCCATCTAGATAATGCGATATTGTAAAATTCGGCTCAGTTTGAAGAACTCTATTTTCTTCAGGCGAAAATTTTCTATCCTTTACAATCAAATTGAGCATCAAAACGACACCTATTGTTATGCAAAATATAACTGCTATTATATTAGAATATTTTTCTCTATCTTTTATCAATATACTCGCTTTAGCCTTTCTATAACCTTTATATCGGTCACTCATTGATTTATCTAAAATATCGGTCGCTCACCGATTAAAATCTAAAATAAAGGAATGGATTGTATGAACTATAGACTAGGTATGCAACTGATAATAAGAAAAGAATCATCAGTATTCCCGCTCCTGCTATATATCTTTCGCGGGAAATTCTGTTGAACTCCTCAATAACCCTAGGCGTACTGCAAACTGCACTTATTATAATTATTATTATGCTTGTTCTTAAAAGGTACAGTGTTGTGCTATCAGCAAACCCATTAGCACCTATTCCAAACATAACCCCTAGATATTTTAGTGCCGATAAGCCCGGTCTCGAGAAGAATACCCAGCTTATAATTACTATCACAAGCGTATATATATGCCTCAGTCCATCGTTCCATTTCTCAATATATTCCCCAATCAAATACTTTTCTACTACTAGTATAATTCCGAAATAAGTACCCCAGAAAACAAAATTCCATGCCGCACCATGCCATAAGCCTGTTAGCGACCAGACTATGAGCAGATTCAAAATATGCCTTTTTTTGCTAACCCTATTACCTCCGAGGGGGATGTATACATATTCCCTAAACCAAGTGCTCAAGGACATATGCCAGCGACGCCAAAATTCCGTAACAGATTTTGATATGTATGGATAGTTAAAGTTTTCGAGAAATTCAAATCCAAACATTCTTCCAAGTCCAATAGCCATGTCTGAATATCCGCTGAAATCAAAATAAATCTGGAAGGTGTAGGCGATAATTCCAATCCAATATGTCATCACGGTAACCTTGCTATGTGGCATGGATGTTACGACATCATAAAGTGCCCCAAGATTATTGGCAAGGATTACCTTCTTAGACAAACCAAATATAAACCTGGAGGCCCCTTCTCCGAATTTCTGCTGGGTGCATTCCCTTGAATCAAGTTGCGTAGCTACATCTCTATATTTAACTATGGGTCCTGCTATAAGCTGTGGAAATAATGAAAGATATAAGCCGAACTTTAATACATTTTTCTGTGCTCCCACCGTTCCCTTGTAAACATCAAATACATATGAAAGTGCTTGGAATGTGTAAAAAGAAATTCCAATCGGAAGTGCAAGTGCCGTGTACTTTATATGCGTTCTAAATACAAAATTGATTGTCTCCATTAGGAAGCCAAAGTATTTGAAAAAGCCCATTATAAAGAGGTTTATGATTATGGTAAAAACGAGCTCCTTCTTTGCACTTAATTCCTTGCTTTTAGTCCTTTCAATCACAAGAGACATATACCAGTTAAACGCGATGCTGAAAATCATAAGAGCTACATAAACAGGCTCACCCCAGCTGTAAAAAATCAAGCTGGCTACGAGAAGAACCCCATTCCTTACCCTCATCTTTTTAGCAGGTATCATGAAATATATTGCGAGTAAAATAGGTAAAAAGGTAAATATAAAGAAGATAGTGCTAAATAGCATCCTTGAACACCTCCTCATACTTATCCTTATAAGCATTGGTGCAGTAGAATATGTACGAACCTTTTTTCATGACTATGGAGTCCTTCAAAAGCTTAACCTGCTTTGGTCCATAGCTATCAAATAAATCTATCTGCGACGACACTCTATTTTCTACCGCCGTCTGGACAGAGGTTAGCTTCCCTCGATTTTTGACCTTTACTATGAGCAATTCCTCAACGCCGAGTGCTTCCTTGCTTTTATAATATATGTACTCATCAACCATAGACTGCTCAATTCCCATGAATTGCTTAAGCTGCCTGGCGGTGCATTTTTCCATCTCCTGAATGTCGGTTTTTTTAATCAACTCTTCTTCTATATCATCAAGCGGAACATCTTTTGCACTAGCTCCTGCATATATAAATGCCATAAATGAGATGAGTAGCATGACAAAAAGCACCTCAATATATCTGGTGCTCTTCTCGCTTTCTATAATTTTTTTGAGTGAATTAATTAATTTATTAAATATTTCCATAAGTTTGAATTATAAACCTGCTGCCTCCGCCATCATATTTAGCCACAATGGATAGTAAGACGCATCTGCATGAATACCATCTGGAGCGTACTTTTCAGGATGCTCTGGCAAAATCTTAGATATGTCTATATATGTGAGCTTTTTATCCTTGCACATCTTGCTAATCGCCTCGTTAAACTCCGCATATTTGGCAATAGATGCGTTGTCCTTTATGGCATCCTCTCTTGGAGTAGAAATACTGCAAATATAAATCTTTGTCTTTGGCGAATCCTTGTGAAGCATATCTATTAGCTCGGAATATCTATTTATAAAAGCCTTTGCATCGCCCCTGTAATTACCCATGTCATTCATTCCAAACGCAAGGAAAACATTCTTAGGCCTTGCCGATGAAGCTTTTTTAAACATATCATCACCATATATGATCGAGGCTCCTATCTTGCTTACTACCTGATCCCCAGACAAATAGCCGTAGAGCGGTAGTCCCTCGGTCAGCGAATCTCCAACTACTATAGAATTTGCAAATTTTCTCTTAAATCTCGCCTTAACCGTTTCAGCGACTTTGGTATTATTTGATTGTTCCATAGCATCAAGCTGTGCCTGAACTGCATCAACTGTAGCTGATGCAACAATTCTATTTAATGATTTCGCATTTTCTTTCATATCAGCCTTGCTAAGGTCATCTGTTGCCTTATTGGTCTTAAAAAGATTAAATATAAAAACAAGTGCAATTAGGAGAATTGCTCCATAAAACCCCTTGCGAATTATCTCTTTCTTATTATCAATAAATGCCTTTTTATATTTTTCAAAAATTTCTGACAAGTCAATCTTCCTCTTCATTTTTGCTTTTTTACAATAAAAAATACACCCAATACTACAAGGGTGCATTTATTTTATATAATTTGAGCTAAAAAGTAAAGTTGTTAAATCCTCATAAGGAGATTATCTGCATATTCCTTGCAAGTCGCCCCATCTCTAAGCCCTGTCATCTTTTCACCCATCGCCTTATCTGTTTCATATATAGCATTTTCAAGCTCTTTTGCCTTTTCTCCATATCCAATATGTTCGAGCATCATGACGCTTGCCCTGAGTAGTGATGACGGATTAGCCTTATCCGAAAGCCCGTCAAGAACCATTCTAGGAGCACTTCCATGTATAGCTTCAAAAATAGCATAGCTAGTTCCTATGTTTGAACTTCCCGCTGTGCCAACGCCTCCCTGTATCTCTGCCGCCTCGTCAGTAATAATATCTCCATATAGATTAGGAAGAATAATAACTTCAAAGTTTTTCCTCATATCCTCATTTATAAGATTTGCTGCCATAATATCTACAAACCAGCTGTCCACCTGAATTTCTGGATATTCTGAAGCCACCTCTTTACAAATCCTAAGAAAATCTCCATCTGTTTTTTTCATTATATTCGCCTTGGTCACCACGGAGACCTTTTCCTTCCCATTTTTTCGTGCATATTCAAAGGCTGATCTTGCTATACGCCTCGTGCCCTCGTAGCTTGTAACTTTAAAATCGAGAGAAAACTTATCTCCTATCCTTATTCCACTGCTCCCTAGAGCATATTCGCCCTCGGTATTTTCTCTAAAAAAAGTCCAATCTATTCCAAGCGACGGAATTTTTACAGGTCTAATGTTAGCAAATAGGTCAAACTCTTTTCTGAGAAAAACATTTGCACTCTCAAGATTTGTCATCCTATTATCGCTAGACGGAGTTGTAGTAGGCCCCTTCAAAAGCACACCGCATTTTCTCATCTCACTTAAAACTTCAGGAGGAACCGTTTTGCCTTTGGACAATCTATTTTCAAGTGTTAGTCCCCGAATATCTTTAAGCTTGATTTTTCCCTCGCTTATTTCACCAGCGAGAAGCTTTCTAAGCACCCTACCTACCTCTGACATTATAACCGGCCCTATTCCGTCTCCAGCTATCAATCCTATCAGAATCTCCTTTCCCCTTTCAGAAATTCTCTCAGGCTTTTCGCTTATAGCTTTCATCTCCTCGCATCTTTCAATCTGTTCTCTTAGTATATCTTCAAACTGCCTAAGTGCTTCTTTTATATCTGTTTCGATATTTATATCTTTATTCATATCTTTTTCTATATCTTTTTCGATATCCTTTTCGATTTTCTCTTTCATATTTTTATCCGTTTTATATCCATATTTAAATTTATGTTTTTTATTAATATTTGCTTTTATTTGCTTTTATTTTTTCCTCTAGGCATCTTTATTAACAGTATACTTGAGCAGTCCTCCAGCGAGCAGTATCTCTTTCTGTCTTTTGCTAATTTCCATCCTAGTCAAAAGTTCCCATTCACTGCCATCATCGCTCACTACCTTTATAAATACTTTGTCATTTTCAAGAGAATTATGTATGCCATAAATTGCTAGGACATCTCCTTGTTTAACTCTATCGTAATCATCAGAATTATTAAAAATTAGCGGAAGTATGCCGGCATTTATGAGGTTTGCCATATGTATCCTCGCAAAGCTCTTTGCTATGACAGCCTTTATTCCAAGATAAAGTGGAACTAAAGCTGCGTGCTCTCTTGATGAGCCCTGCCCATAATTTGAGCCACCGACTATTATCCCTTTCCCTGCTTCTTTAGCTCTATTTGCAAAATTTTCATCTATGACCTCAAAGCAAAACTCAGACATTTTTGGAATGTTTGAGCGATAAGGAAGTACCTTCCCTCCCGCAGGCATTATATGGTCTGTCGTTATATTGTCACCAGTTTTTAAAATGACTTCTGCCTTGATTTCATCAGGAAGCGGATATGTGTTTGGAAATGGCTTTATATTTGGTCCCCTTATAACCTCAGCTTTTTCTGCCTCATCTAAAGATAGCGGTCTTATAATTCCATTATCATTTATTTTGTACTCCTTAGGCAGTTCTATCTTTGAAATATCAACATCAAGGCTTCTTGGATCTGTAATCTCTCCTCTAAGTGCTGACGCCGCTGCTGTTTCAGGGCTTACAAGGTATACCTCGGCATCTTTTGTTCCAGACCTTCCAAGAAAATTTCTATTAAATGTCCTCAAGCTCACACCCTTAGAATTAGGTGAAAATCCCATGCCAATACATGGCCCGCAAGCACATTCTAGAATCCTTGCACCAGCCTCAATTATATCTCCTAGTGCTCCGCTATCAGAAAGCATTGAAAGAACCTGCCTTGACCCCGGTGAAATTCCAAGGCTCACCGAATCTGATATTGTATTTCCTCTCAAGATAGCTGCCGTTTTCATCATGTCAAGTAGAGATGAGTTAGTGCATGAGCCGATTGAAATTTGGTCTACCTTTTTGCCCGCTAGCTCGCTGACTTTTTTTACATTATCTGGGCTGCTTGGACAAGCTAAGAGTGGTTCAAGTGTGCTTAAATTTATCTCATATACCTCATCATAGGTTGCATCATCGTCGCTATCTATATATCTATGAACTTCTTCTCGCTTTTGAGCTCTTAGAAATTCCTTTGTAATATCATCTGACGGAAAAATCGAAGTCGTTGCACCGAGTTCAGCTCCCATATTTGTTATTGTGCACCTTTCAGGGACGCTAAGCGTTTTGACTCCCTCCCCGCTGTATTCGAGTATGGAGCCGACCCCGCCTTTAACTCCTAAAATTCTTAGAACTTCCAATATAATATCCTTTGCTGTAACAAAGGGTCTTAGACTTCCTATCAGATTTATCTTTATAATCTTTGGCATCTTTATATAATATGCTCCTCCGCCCATGGCAACGGCAACATCCATGCCTCCTGCACCCATCGCAAGCATAGAAAGTCCTCCGCCTGTAGGTGTGTGCGAATCTGAGCCGATCAAAGTTTTACCGGGAGCTCCAAATCTCTCATAATGAACCTGATGACATATCCCATTGCCCGGCCTAGAATAATAAATTCCATGTTTTCTTGCGACTGTCTGTATATACCTGTGGTCATCGGAATTTCTAAAACCCGACTGGAGCATATTGTGGTCTATGTATGCAACAGATAATTCTGTCTTTACCCTTTTTATCCCCATGGACTCAAGTTCAAGATATGCCATTGTTCCTGTCGCGTCCTGAGTGAGAGTTTGGTCTATTCTTAGCCCTATCTCCTCTCCCCTTATCATCTCTCCAGATATGAGATGTTCTTTTATTATTTTCTCAGCAATCGTTTTTCCCATCTATTTTCACTCTTTCTATAATCTCTTTTTTACTTATTTACTTTTAGCTTTTGCAAGCTATTTTTAACTATTTTATAAGCTCTCAATAATTCCCATTTATAAGCCATTTTTCAAACTCTGTCGCCTATTCGCCTGTATATGTTTCAAAGAATGAATTGACCAGAAGATTTATCTCTTCACTTCCAATTCCAGATACTCTGCCATCTTCATATTCCTTATCTACCCAATCTTTTATATATTTGACAAGCGGGCTTGTTTTGCTAACCTTTCTTCCGTCTTTTAGCCCATATTTATTATTGATATAGACTGCTATTCCGGCATTGCCTGAATTTTGATTGATTGCGACCAGCGGAGGTCTATTTAGAAATTTATCTGTATCGAAGATATTGTATATCTCCTCATCTTTGAGCAATCCGTCTGCGTGAATACCAGCCCTTGTTACATTGAAATTTTCTCCAACAAAAGGCATATGCTCAGGAAGCTTATATCCAATCTTTTTTTCATAATAATCTTTAAGTTCCGTTATTACGGTAGTGTCCATTCCATCAAGAGTCCCTCTTAGCTGTGCATATTCAAACACCATGGCTTCAAGAGGAACATTCCCTGTCCTCTCTCCAATTCCAAAGACCGTCGTATTCACTGCCGAAGCACCATATAACCAAGCACTAGCAGCATTAGGAACGGCCTTATAAAAATCATTATGTCCATGCCACTCGAGCATCTCACTTGGTACCTCTGCATAATGCTGAAGTCCATATAAAATCCCCGGAACGCTCCTAGGCATCGCAACTCCATTATATGGAACGCCGTATCCGAGGGTATCGCAAGCTCTAAATTTTACAGGCATATTAGCCTCAACTGAGAGCTTATGAATTGCATTAACAAAAGGCACTACAAAACCATAAAAATCTGAGCGAGTTATGTCTTCCAGATGACATCTTGGAACAACTCCCGCTTCAAATGCACTATTTATCACAGATAGATAGTGATTCATAGCCTCTCTTCTGCTCATTCCGAGCTTATTAAAAATATGATAGTCAGAGCAACTTACTAAAATTCCCGTTTCCTTAATTCCTAGGTCAGCTACAAGCTTGAAATCTTCGGCTTTAGCTCTAATCCATGTCGTAATTTCAGGAAATTCATATCCAAGCTCCTTGCACCTTTCGATCGCTTCCCTGTCTCTCTTGCTATATGCAAAAAACTCAGTCTGTCTTATGAGCCCCTTAGGTCCGCCAAGCCTATTTAACATCTTATATATATCTACAATCTGCTCAACTGTATAAGGCTCTCTCGACTGCTGTCCATCTCTGAATGTCGTATCGGTTATCCATATCTCCTCTGGCATATTAATCGGAGTCCTTCTAAAGTTAAAACATACTTTTGGAATTTCGGTGTATTCAAAAAATTCTCTTAGAAGGTTAGGCTGCTTAACATCTTGCAGTTCATAATTATAAGGATCTTTTTCAAGCAGATTAGAATGTCTATTTATGCTAACTTCCGTCGGTGTATTACTCATAGCTCTTCCTCCTATTTTGTATACAAGTATTCTAATGTGCAACATTACTTATGTCAAGTTTTTTTTAGTATAAAAACTGCAAAATCTTAAAAAGCTTAATGAAAAATCACAAAATTAAAAAGAGCACTGGCAGGTATAAATATGCCAATGCTCCTCTTGATGCCAAGGCTCAAGCTATCAAAAAGACAGCTCTTTATATAAACCACTCCGGTTCTCTTTTTTTCTTTGTAAAAATCTCATATGCAAGCTTTGATGCTGAGTACATAGGACCGCTAAAACCTCTTGCGTCTTGTTCGCACGCATTAATGCAAGCCGTGCAAGCTATACATTTTTTTATATCGAGATTTGACGGGTCATTCTTATCTATCGCCTCCATCGGGCAAATCTCTATGCACTTACCGCAGCCAATACAAAGTGAGTTCGTCGATGGGTGAAGTGGAATTTTCACAGGCTTGCGATGAGGCTTTGACCCTTTGATATTAAGGGGTGCAGGCTTTGTCCTCATCTCATCAATAATTGTACCGGACAGTCTTTTTATCTTATTTGCACTAACCCTAGCAAATTCTATGATTTTCTCAATATCTTCTCTATATGGTTTGCCAATCCCAGGGGAACCGAATATGGCATTATCCATAGCAAATGCCGCAGCACTCATAACATTAAATCCGGCTTCCTCTGCAAGATTGTACATCTCAAAGAGCGAGTCTCCATATGTATTATTGCCATAAGTGACAAGTATTACCGCAAAAGCTCCATTTCCGCGAATTTTCTTAAGCGAATTTATGCAGGGAGCGAGAAGTCTGCCTGAAGCCGATGGCACGCCGATGACTACGACTGTTTCAGAATCAAACTCATTAGAATAATCCCCGAGCATATCTTCATAGTCACAATTAATCTCTTCTATTGAAATATCTTCTATATTATCTTTTATAACCTTGGATATTTTTTTTGTTAACTTTGCCGCTTCGCCAGACGGGCTGAAATACATACCGGCAACAGATTTAATCATGTCCTTGCCTCCTAAACATAAGTGCATTTTAGCACAGCCTTGACATGGATTATCGTATAATCTGTGAAGAAACAATGATAAATTAGATATTGATTATATTTCTTACTATTCCAAAAATTAGTAGAAGTGCCAGATAGAGGTAGAGCAATATCGTATTCCACCTTGGTAGATTTTCGCTTTTTTCTTTTTTTACATATGCGTATATTAGCTCAAGAGCAAGGAAGGGTGCTGTTATGAAAAGAAATGGGTTTGCTATAAATGCTCCCCTAAAATTTAACAATGAAAGCCTCATTATCATGGTGGTTATTCCGCAGCCTGGGCATTTTAGACCGGTAATGAGCCTAAATATACATGGTATGCAAAGTCCTGTAGTTCTAATCCAGACATAATAACAGAATCCAAAAAATAGCAACGCAAGAACTTTCCCTGCGTTGCTTGATTTTTCGTTGCTTATTTTTTTGTAAGCTATTTGATTTTCAACTTCATTAAATTTATCTTTTAGCAATTTTAATTATTGTTATTATAAATTTGTATTTTAGTAATTTTAGTTATTATTCCTGTTGCTACTTAATCCATTAAGTGCGTCCTGCATAAAACAGAAATTTACTATGTCCAGCCCAAATATGGATAGTATCAGATATAAAATATTTGAATTTCCATTTGATGTATCGTCGATAATGTCGATCTTTTCGCCCATCTTATATGACCAATACACTTGGTAAATCCCGCATGTAACAAGGCTAAGAAGAAATACTATACCGCCTGAAAATGCTTTATAATCTTCGGATGCCTGATTTACCTCATCATTTAACATTATCATCCAGTAAATGCCGTAGATTCCGCAGGTTACTATAGACAAAATGACACATAATGCGAGATTTCTATTTGGAATACCCTGAATATTTTTCTTACTCGCATTGCTATTTTCAGATTTTTCTGCGAGAAGCTCAAGCTCCCTTTTCGCTGATGCCTCCTTTTGCTCCGCCTCTTTTCTTTCTATTTCTTTTTGTTCAATGCTATCTTCTTTTTCCGCCTTAGCATTTTCTTCTAAGTCTTTTGCCTTGTCTTTATCAAGCAAAGCTCCGCATTTGTGGCAGAATATGGCATCATTTCTACACTCTGCACTGCATTTTGGGCATTTTTTCATATATTTATTCCTTTTCTTCCTTCATCTGTTTGTATTCTTTTTCGGTCATGATGTCGCTTACCTTCATATTGACAGATGTTACATTTAGGCCGGTCATCTCCTTAACCTTTTCTCTAATCGTATCCTTTACCTTTGAGAAAATTCGAGGTGCACTCTGTCCATATTCAAGGATAGCCTTAATGTCTACTATTACATTCTTTTCATCAATTTCTACGCTTACTCCCTGAGTGTTTGTATCAGTGCTTGATGAAAATGCTTCGGTAATTCCTGCAAAAATTCCGCCTTTAAGCTCTAGAACTCCTTTAATATCTCTTGCAGCGATTGCAGCAATCTTTTCAATTACATAGTCGTCAAAAGTGAGAGTATCCCTATGCTTTTCTGCTTCCTTTTCTTCCTTTATCTCCTCTACCTTTTCCTGAATTGAATCGGTCGCTTTTTCAATAATATTCTTTTCTTTTTCTTCAGTCTTCTTCTCTTCTACCTTCTTTTCCTCTGTCTTATTATTAGCCATCATTTTCCTCCTTTATAATCTAATATTATCCTTTTATAATTAATATAATTATAAAATAATTAAAAACATATTTTTATCGCCTGCTCATTTCCATCTTTAAGTTAAATCATTTAAGCGATTTTGAAATCTTCTTTAGCAATTTGTATACCCATAGTTTTTTGTCCTTATACTGCCCATATACAAAACCTATGCCTGTCAGCAGTATTATTAGTACTACAGGCCAAAATCCCAGATTTATAAAACAAATTGACAATACCAATCCTAAGGCTCCAAATTTAACAGTGTTTGGCTCTTTTTCATATATTTCTCTAAGAAAAGATTCCGCTTTTTCTGATTTTGATTCTATTCCATCTGATTTGCTTTCAGCTCTTTCTGATTTTTTTACTGTTTCCTTAGAGTCAATGGAAGCTTTCTTTTGCTTTGTTTTATTTGATGTTTCTTTGCTAGCCATATAAACCTCCCTTACTCAATTGATATTGAATTTGTTTTTGCATCTATGCTATTAGAATCTTTTTTCTTATTATCGATAGTTATATGCACATCTGCAATTTCTCTTCCGACAAAATTATTTATATCTTCTCTTAGCTTATCCTTGACCCTAGCTGAAAACTCAGATAGATCCATTTCTTCGTAAACCTCAGCACTGGCTTTTGCAGTAATTCTCTCATTATTACTTCCCAGAATTTTGCAAACTACATCAATATTTTTTAGCTCTTTAAAATTCATAAGCGATCTTTTCGCATAAGCCTCAATTGCATCATCTGTCAGGACTACCTTTCCGTCCTGATCTGCAATCGTCAGCGTAGCACGCGATGTTTTCCTTGCGAGGGTAGCTACAAATAAAATTATTGCTCCGATTATAAGTATTGCACTTGTTATAGATATTACATAAAAGCCATACTCATGGATAGAAAATTCAAGCAATTTCTCCTGTGCAGGTTTCATATCAAATCCCCAAGGAGCACCTCCCTCAAGAGCGAGGAATGTAAATATTGCCATTATTATTATGAGCAATGAAAAGATAATCCTTATTGTTTTTACGAATCTTGACAAGGCTGACACCTCCTAACAATCTCAAGAATCTTTAATTATTTCCATGAATATTATAGCATTTTTGTGAATTAATATCAATTTACGAGCTGTTTGTGAGCAATTTTCGAGCAGTTTACGAGCAATTACTAGCAGTTTCGAACAGTTTACGAATTTGTACATTTATATATATTCATGGATTTTTCAAGCTAATTTACCACGCTAAAATACCTGCTTCTAATTTGATTCTATTTTAATTATTTATCTCATTTGAATCCTCAAGCTTTACGCTTGCTACAATGTCCTTATTATTTCTCTTAACCTTTATTTTTACCGTGTCTCCGACCTTGTGTTCTTGTATCTTCATTATAAAAGTGTTTGCCGAAGTAATCTCTTCTCCGTCCAGTCCTACTATCTTATCGCCCGATTTAAGCCCTGATTTTTTCGCATTACTACCTATTACATCTTTGATATATACTCCTCCTGAATCGACTCCCGCCTTATCTATCTCTTCATCTGAAATGTCAAAGATGCTTATTCCAACAGCGGGCCTACCTGTCACATGACCGTGCTCAATCAGATCATCAATTATCTTACCCACCTTGTCGATAGGAAGGGCAAAGCCAAGTCCTTCTACACCTATTCCCGAAGCCTTAGAATCAACTATTCCAATTAGCTCACCTTTGCTATTAAAAAGTCCTCCGCCCGAATTGCCCGGATTTATCGCAGCATCTGTTTGAAGAAGCGAGAGCGACATACCCTCAACCTGAATTTTTCTATCTAAAGCACTTATTATACCTTGCGTAGCCGTGCCCCCTAGCTTTCCGAGAGGATTTCCAATCGCAACAGCCAAATCTCCTACCGACAGCTCCTTGCTCTTTCCAATCGTTACCGCTTTCAAATTTTTCGCATCGATTTTTAGAACTGCTATATCATTTCTCTCATCGCTTCCAATTAGCTCTGCCGGATAAGTTGAGCCATCGTGAAGTCTTACATTAATTGAGGTCGCCCCGTCAATTACATGATGATTTGTTGCGATATATCCATCCTTATTAACAATTACGCCACTACCTGCTCCCTCTGAATTGGTCGTCCCAAACAAGGAATGTGATTGCATCGATGTGTTTATCTCAACAACAGAGTTCTTATTCGCTTCAACTATCTTTGAGATGGTCAGCTTGCTTCCTGTCACCTTTTCGAGACTTGCATCGTTTAAATTCTTATAGCCCTTGCTATCATTTATACGGTAGGCAAAAGTCGCGACTACCGCTCCTATAATCGCAGCCAAAATTATCCCGAATATAAGCGTCGTCAAAAAAGCTCTCCTGCTAACGCCATTTGAATTGTTTTCGTTTTCGTAATTCATAAATACCTCTCATGCCTAAAATATTATTGTACCACTATTATTATGCAGAGAATTTAATCATTTTTTTGTATTATTTGTGTTTTTAATATGTTTCTTGGGACTATGAAATGGATACAATTACACGATACAAATAAAAATGCACCCACCTTTACATGTATATATAACTTGTAAAATATTACTCCTCTATTTTAAAGCAAAAAAATCTTAAAGAAAAGTGACTAAAACATTTAATCGTAAAAGCCAATATTATTTAATGGGTCATTAATTTGAGAATTTTGGCTAATGTAATCTATATTGTCTAGAGTGTAGTCTTCTAATTGCTAGTTGAAGGTAGTGAAATCTGGGTCAACTGTTCTCCTCCTGCATCAATAGACGGATTCCCGGTTGTTGGATGTAAACTTCAGTTGTTTTTGGTTCGCACTAGATGACATTTTTGACATTCTAGATAGTGGGGAAATGATTGTAGAAAAGGATTGGATTGGGGGCAGATGAAACGGCGCTGCAAAGATATCAAAAGAAACATCCCTTAAAAGGTACGCAAAATAGCGCCATTGCTAAGATGTCGGGCCTGTCTGATCAGCAAATTGAGGCGAGGATAGCTTTTGCGGAGGCGCTTGCGGAGATTGTGCAGTATCAAGACGAGATTATGACTAGAGAAGCTTTTCCGAAAAAAGAGCAGCGACTACCGGCAGCGCCGCTCTTAGCGGAGCTAGGCTTAAAATTAGAGCAGCGACGTAGTTTCGCTAATATGGCGAGGTGCATGGAGCTACCAGTGAAATATGAATACAGCTTAGCTTAGATTCTAGGTCCATGAAAAAGCCACCATTATATCATAATGGTGGCGAGACTTTAATGAGAAATCAGGTAGTCTATAATTCCCAATACGAATTCTTCATTTGAAGCTTCATATACAGAGAAATCTTCATTAATGCAGCCCGAGCCTGCTTCAGAATAATTATCTTCGGTCCCTAAGCTAATGCCGATATATCTACCGACAACTTTAATGGTTTTTTGGTCACGCGAAATAGCATCGTATGAAGCCTCATCTTTGAATATGTAAATTTGATCATATGAGTTGGCGTCGTCAATTTCGCCTTGTATTGCGCTAATAACGAAATATTTTAGCCCGTTTTCATCTAACTTTTGTGTGATTGTATCGGATAACTGAGGTTTGCTGGCTACGAAAGCTATAATATCGCCATCAGTTGAGGTACCTTGATAGCAGCCATAAATAGTGCCTGGTTCGGCGTCTGGATCGTCCACGGTGCTATTGTAGATAGACTGATAGAAGATGTCGCCATCCTCGTTAGTCTCAGGGAAAGTGAGCTCGCTAGGATTATCTGGGTCGGTGGAGATGCTAGCATGTGAACCGCCACCTGAACTGCCACTGCCGCAAGCAGTCATAACTACAACTAAACTAAAACAAGCAATAACTAACAGTACTTTCTTAAATCTATATTTCTTCATAATATCCCCTCCTTTGAAGCCGATTATGCTCAGAAATCTTGTAAGGTGCGCTATAATTAGTTGCTAATAATTATGTCACAATTATAGACTTATGGCAATCACAACCACCAGCTTAGTTGATGGTTTGTTTTGCCCCTATAAGGGGCTGTTACCTACAAGCATCTCAAGGTGCATGAAACGGTTCGCCTTCCGCTCCACTTATTTCACTTGTGCCGTTTTTCCTTCTTTCAATTTCAGCTTGTATATAATCAAACTGTTCTGGTTGGATAATAGCTTTATGATGCTCCTCAACATAATACTTTGGTATCTCGCCTTTGTTTTCTTTTACAGTCTTCTGCAGAAAATCTGATGTATATTGTTTTTGCCATATGGCATCACCTTTATATTTTTCGTTTGTTAGTATTGATCTAATAGTTGATATATGCCATTTATCCTTACCAAGAAAATGCTTAAATCCTACACTACCCTTTCCTTTAGCAAATTGTTTTCTTCTGCCCCATGTAGTGTTTTCTGATATGCTTCTACTTTCCTCTTTTAGCAAGTGAACTCATTATTGTTATAAGTAAGCTTTCTAACAGTCTGAAGAGAATCCACTGTGTTTCTTGCAAACCTACTGACTGGTTCTGTGATTCATAGCTTATTGCTTGTTCTTCTCTATCAGCAGATACTCTAGCATATCCAGCGGTTTTCCTTTTTTAGTATTTATTATAGGTTCAAGGCTTATTCTATTTATTGTAGCAGGTATTGTCGTCACTTTTCTTGATTTTATTATAAAAAACTGCCCTAATGCTTTTTACAAAAGAGCAGCCTTTTAATTTATATTTTATTTGCTGAACTTAGGTATTACCGTTCCCTGATACTTTTCTTCAATAAAGGTTTTTACCTTGTCACTGTGAAGTGCTTTTACTAGAACCTCTATTTTCTTTGCATCTTTATCGCCCTTGTTTACCGCAATTATATTGGCATATTTAAGAGCTGCTTCCGAATCGCTTGACTCACCTGCAATTCTATCATCTGCCTTGAGATTTGCTCCGAGTGCAAAATTGCCATTTATTACACCTAGTGCAACATCAGGAAGAGTTTTAGGAATTATCGCAGCATCTATCTCTTCTATTTCAATATTCTTTGGATTTGATACTATATCTTTCTTTGTTGCCTCAAGTCCAGCTCCCTCTTTAAGCTTAATTATTCCATTAGACTCAAGAAGAAGTAATGCTCTTGCTTCATTTGTAGTGTCATTAGGAACTGCAATCTTATCTCCGCTAGCGAGTTCATCAAAGGACTTTTTCTTTCCCTTGTATACTCCGAGTGATTCAAAATGTTCTAGCCCTGCAACTTCGATTTCTGTCTTATTCTTTTTATTGTAATCGATGAGATATGGCTCATGCTGGAAGAAATTCGCGTCGAGGTCCCCGTCAGCGAGTGCCTGATTTGGTTTTACATAATCTTCAAATTCCTTAATCTCGAGCATATATCCCTCTTTTTCAATTTCCTCCCTAGCTACTTCAAGGATTTCTGCGTGAGGCGTCGGCGATGCTCCGACTACTATTTTCTTATCATTTTTTTCAGTCTTTCCGCAACCTGTAAGTGCAAGAGCTCCGATTAGCAAAGCTCCTATTACAACAATTCCAGCTAAATTTCTCTTTTTCATTTTCTTTTCCCCCTTAAATGTTTTGTTAATTATCCTTTTGTCCTTAAATTCTATTGTCCAATTTTTTTGAGATATAATTTCCTATCGACTGCAAGAGCTGAACTAGCAAAATCAATATGACTACAGTTATCCACATTGTCTTTGAATCGTACCTATATAAGCCATATTTGATAGCTATATCGCCTAGTCCCCCGCCACCTACGACACCTGCCATCGCCGAATAGCCGAGAATGGTGATTGTAGATACCGCTGTTCCTATTAATAGCGACGGCCTTGCTTCTAGCAACATCACCTTGATTACTATCTGCATATTGCTCGCTCCCATTGACTGTGCAGCCTCGATTACGCCCTTATCCACTTCTCTCAGCTCCGATTCCACAAGCCTTGCGACGAACGGCACTGCTGAGGCAACGAGCACAGCTACAGTCGCCGAAGTTCCTATTCCCGTTCCTATTATTATTCTCACATAAGGCATTAGTGCTATCATGAGAATTAGGAATGGAACCGACCTTACTATATTTACAATAAAGCCCATAACCTTGTTATATGTATGGTGCGGGCTTATGCCGTCTGGTGCGGTTACTACCAGAGAAACGCCTATCGGAAGTCCGAAAAGATATGCTATCGCCGTCGCTCCAACTGTCATATAAAGCGTATCGAGTATCCCTTGAATTAGCATCTGTCCCATTATCTTCCCTCCTTTCCATACATATTTCTATCCTCATCTTCTTCCAAATCATTCGATTCTAAAGAGTTCGCTTCTCCCTCTTCAAGTTCTATAAATGTGACCTTATTTTCCCTGAGATATTCTTTCTGCTTTCTTGCAATCTCTTCATCTTCTGAAAGCCCTATAACCATCTGACCTTTTTGATTTTCTCCAACGCTCTCCATCCTCGCATATAAGATGTTAACAGGGGCCTTTAACTCTATAATCATATTCGCAATTACCGGCTCATAGGCTCTATTGTCATCAAATGCCAACCTAACTCGATTCTTCACCGATGTTCTCATATGTAAATCCGGCTCGTCTTCTTTTTGGAAAAATAGCCTTCTTCCGGCAGCTGACTTTGGCTTTTTAAAAACAGCTTCTACAGTTCCCGTCTCCGCAATTTCTCCTTTTTCTATTATTGCGACCTTATTGCAAATCTGCCTAACAACTTCCATCTCATGCGTTATAACTATTATAGTTATTTTATAATCTCTATTTATCTTTTTTAAAAGCCTTAGAATCGACTTCGTTGTATCTGGGTCAAGTGCCGATGTCGCCTCATCGCAGAGAAGAACTTTTGGATTTGTTGAAAGTGCTCTCGCTATTGCAACTCTTTGTTTCTGCCCGCCGGAGAGCTGTGATGGATAGGAGTAAATTCTGTCCTCAAGGTCTACCAGCTTTAATAATTCTTTTGCTTTTTCCTCTGCATTTTTCTTTGAAATGCCTGCTATTTCAAGCGGAAATGAAACATTCCTTAGAACATTTTTCTGCATAAGCAGGTTAAACTGCTGAAAAATCATGGCTATATTTCTTCTCTTTTTATTAAGCTCTTTCTTGTTCCTATCCGTTAACTCCTCTCCATCAAATACGACCTTTCCCTCAGTCGGTATCTCAAGCAAGTTCATACATCTTACAAGGGTGCTTTTGCCTGCTCCAGACAATCCTATAATTCCATAAATATCTCCCTCTTCAATTTCTAGGTTAATGTCAGTTATTGCGTTGACCTTTCCCGCTCTTGTATTAAATTCCTTGCTAACGCCCTTTAACGAAATAATGCTCAATGTTCTCCTCCTAATTGCAAATTATATGTTATTTATTTTGACTTCCCTTGCTTACTAAATTGTATTAAATATTTTGATTGGATATTTATATTTCGTTTTTGCTTTTATAATCTCTTATAATCTCTCATAATTCTTGTTCATAAGCCATTTTTGAAGTCATGCTCGATATGCCTTTATTAAAATAAAAAAGCGGGTCTCTAACGACCCGCTTCACATTTCTCTTACCATGCTATAAGCATAACACGATAATTTAATAGCTATTATCCACAGATTCTGTTAGATTAATTACCTATTTAAGTTGGCGGCTGCTCATGCACATACCCATCATATTCATTTCCATCATCTCGATGTTGATATTATATTTATTTAGCATGATAGCCTGCCTCCTTTCTTTGTAACTAATCTCTTTGTTTTAATTATCCTGTATGTGAAATATACCAATCTTTTTCATCTATGTCAATATGTTTTTGTAATTTTTTACAATATTTTTATTTATTTCTATTTGCTATAATATATGAGTGTAATTTCAAGCATAGACTTGCACCGGTAGCTCAGGGGATAGAGTAGCACACTCCGAATGTGTTGGTCGTGAGTTCAAATCTCACTCGGTGCACCACTAATTTTAAGCTTCTTGGAGGTAGTTAATGATCAAAGAAATAATAAATGGAGAAAAGACCCTTTCGGTTACAGCATCAGACCTGCTATTTGCACTTGCGATTGTCGTAAGATCCTCAGCTCTATTGTTCAGTTCGATAGCTATGAGAGGCCTTGAACCATTTAATATTCTTGCAGTAAGATTTCTTCTCGCCTTTGCCATACTTCTTATATTGTTTAGAAAACGCTTCCTGAATATAAATAAGAAAACTTTTTACCGCGGGCTTGCAGTCGGTCTTTCATTTTTCTCCTGCATGGCTTTTGAAATGTTTGCTCTTAAATACTCTCCATCATCAAAGGTTGCTTTTCTTGAAAATTTGGCGATGGTTTTTGTTCCTCTTATCGATGCTTTTTTGCTAAGATGTCTGCCAAAGGCTTCTGCCATACTAAGTGCAATCGTCGCTCTCTTTGGCGTTGCTCTTTTAACATTGGGTGAAAGCGGGCAGATGACTTTATCAAAGGGTGAAATACTTGCAATTCTTGCAGCCTTTGGTTTTGCAGTAACAATTATAATCACAGACCGAGTATCAAAGAATGGCGATAGTTTTATGATAGGTGTAATTCAGGTTGGCGTTATAGGTTTTGCAAGCTTAGCCTGCTCGCTAATATTTGAGTCCTCTAAGCTTCCTTCTTCAGGCAGCCAGTGGGGTGCGATTATCTATCTTGCTATAGTTGCGACCTGCGTAGGTTTCGTTATACAGCCCGTTGCTCAGAGTGGCACAACTTCTTCTCATACAGGCTTAATATCTTCATTAAATCCTGTGGTTGCGGCCCTGCTCGGTGCAATCTTCCTTGGGGAAAGATTTGGAACAAAGGGTATAATTGGGGCTTTTCTCATTCTATTTGCAATTTTAATGCAGAATTATCTTGAAAAAATTTCTCTAAAAAAATCATTATCTAAATAAATTAAATAATGATTTTAATTAACTATTTTAAATTGCGATTTTAGATTATAATCGTGGATTATGATTTTGGGTTGCGATTTTAGATTATGCTTTTAAATTGCGATTTATTATAATTTGCTAAATTATAATTACGCAATTTTGCACCCTTAATTTTCATTTTTTTTAAATTATAATCTTAAACTTTTTAATCGGCATTAGTTCTTTTTTTCTTTTTAATTGGCACTTGAGCGAAGGCTGTAGCAATGAATATTATCGCACAACCTAGCAATTCTCTATTTGTCATATGCTCGCCTAGGAGCAATACTCCGAAAATCATTGAAAATATAGCCTCGGTACTCATTATGAGTGAAGCGATTGTCGGGTTTGTCCTCTTTTGACCGATTATTTGCAATGTAAAGCAGAGTGCTCCAGGAAATAGTGCTGAATACATCAGCGGTTTTATTCCATTAAAAATCTGAATTAGCGACGGATTTTCTGTAAAAATAGAAACTGCTATATTCGTTACCCCGCAGATAAACATCTGAATCATAGAAAGTAACAAGGGGTTCGTCCTAGGTGAATATATCCCGACCGCATTTATCTGTATTGCGAAAAAGAGTGCACTAAGGACTATGATTAAATCACCCAGCGATACTCCACCCGCGTCCTTGTTTAGACTTAATAGTGCAAATCCTATAAGTGCAACAATTACGCAGACCCAGAGTTTTAAATCGACCTTTCTTCCAAGTACAATTCCAATGACCGGAACTAGAATTACATATAGAGTGGTTAAAAATCCTGCTTTACCAACCGATACCATGTTTATTCCAATTTGCTGAACTCCCGCTCCAACCGCTGTAAAAAGTCCGCAGATAATTCCACCGATTAAAATATCTCTTCTTCTTTTCTTGATAATTCTTCCCGCTTCGTCCTCAATATTCCCATTGAATGAATTATCTATAGCTAAAACCGCCATAGTCCTTTCTCTTGAATAAAATCCCGAGCGAGCTGAGCTGATAAGTGCAGCGGGGAGAAGAACCATTGAAGCTATGAACATTCTGCTTCCATTAAAAAGCAGAGGTCCCATATGCACCATTCCAAGCTTTTGTGCAATCAAACCAGATCCCCATACACAGGCGGTTATTAGAAGGCATATTGTTCCACGCAGATTATTTTCTTTCATTATATTTAAACTCCGTATTTAACCTTTCTCGATAGTGCTAATCATTCTTTTTATGTGAATAAGTTGTTTTAATATTAGATTAATTTTATATTGATAAGTTATGGATAAGTTTATCTTGAAGTTTATTTTGAAATTTATCCAGCCTCTACAGTATACACTTTATTGCCATTTTGTTAAAGGTTCTAAGGAGTAAAGTAGAATAAACAAGTTAAGATTTTTCCTCTTTAATGTATTTTTCTAAATGTTAAGATTAAATTTCACATTTATTAAAAATAATTTAAACATTTTATTTTTCAAATATTAGTTATCACAAAAAATATCAAAGCAAATCCTATTCAGATTTGCTTTGATAAATAGTATTTAAATTTAGAATTTTTGTGATATTATTTATAATTTTTCTTTCTGAGAATGAATAAAATATTCATGCTCATAATAGCAAGTAGCCCGCCATAAAGTAATACATCAGAAGTATCGCCTGTCTTTGGAGCTGTATTTCCTCCATTATTCTTTCCTTTAACAGTAACTTTAATTGCAACTTCTTTAATATCTCCATTAGGATATTTAACAAGTAGCGTTACATCATATATTCCCGATTTACTCGTATCAACAATATCTTTAGTCTCTATTGTTGTGCCCTTAGGTAATTTATCCTTGTTTTTAATTCCATCTTCAGGTCTAAACTTATCACCTAGATTGATTTCTATATCCTTACCCTTAGGCATTGTATAGTTGTTCCACTTAGCTTTTAGAACCATGTTTTTAGTAACAGGTTTAGAAAAATCATAATCCTTTCCATCTTCCGTTGTCCAGCCTAAAAATTCAGCATATTTCTTAACCGGTGCCTCTGGTTCTATAAGTTTCTCGCCTTCCTTCACAACGGCTTTTTCTACTGGACTGCCTCCATTAGAATCAAATTCAACCTCTGCGTTCCAAAGAGCTCTTAAAAGAAAAATGCCGTCATACAAAGGATCATCATTCGGATCATTGAACAACTTCCAATCCCTATTGTAATCAGAAAATCTATCTTCTTCATTCCACAAATACATTTTCCCTGGCTCTGGCAGTGGATTGCCTTGGTAGGCTTCTGGCATTTTTGTGTACCAGCCTCCAAAGTTTAGATCTTTTTTCATCGGTTTGCTAGGAAAATCAACTGTGTTATCTTTTTTAATTTTATTTATTATCGCATCTGTGTTTCCTAAGACATTGCCACCTTGCAAATCAAATTTCACGGACATAGCACCCATAGGAATTCTGATGTGCATTTTATCATTAGAATTGTGTGTATATTTAATCTTAAATTTATAATAGCCACCTTCTATGACATACTTATGTTCTTTTTTATTAAATGGAGAATATGATATATGGTATCCCTCAGGTAAACCACTTGTATCAACAGTAATTGTCAGCTCTTCTCCTTCTTCATATAGTCCACCTAATCTGTTAACGAACATTTTGTTTTTAACGCCTTCATTATTATAAAATTCATTAGGGACATTGTAGACATTACCCTTTGAATCAGTAACTGTTATAGAAAGAGCCTTCCACATTTCATCAAATCCTTCTCCCATTTGTCCTGTTCCTCCTGGATGGGTATGCGCACCACCAGGCTTATCAGCAAAATCTGGATCAATAAGGAGAGGTGTTTCTTGTCCCTCAGCAAAAGCTTCTGTCATATAAGCACACATACTCAAAGATAACATGCATACGCATACGACAAAAGCAAGTACAAAACCTATTGTTCTTTTTACAATTTTATTCATCTTAATTTGCCTCCTTTTTTGCATTTTAGCACAACCCCCCCCCTGTGTCTACTCTAAGGTTGTCTTTGCAATCACAAGGATAGACGCTTTACAAAGTAATATCTAGAATCAATAGTATGGGGCAAATATCTCAGAAAAAATTTTACTGTTCATCGCGATTGAATGCCCTTTTTTTGGTTTATTTTGTGGTAAAACAATTCCTATGGGCTCAGTCGCTTTTTGTATCCACAAGGGCTCATATCTATTGTAAAATTAGATAAAATTTGACTTTTTATGTTAACAACAGATTGACTTTTCACTTTATACATAATATAATCTTTTAGCTTGTCGCAGTGTTTTTTGCACAGGTAATCGGGGCAGGGTAATCCGAGCTCCGAAGCTATAGTTATAGTTAGCTGAAAAAGTTGGATTTTACAACCTAGTAAGCGATGCCGAAACAAATCCAAGGGATTTTAGTAGGTAGAAGGGAGTTTAAATGAAATCTTATATCGCAAAGCCTCAAGAAGTCGAGCATAAATGGTATGTTATCGACGCTGAGGGCAAGACACTTGGAAAGCTTGCTTCTGAAGCTGCCTCAATTCTAAGAGGAAAAAAGAAGCCGATTTACACACCTCATGTTGACTGCGGTGACTATGTAATCGTCGTTAATGCAGAAAAAGTTCATGTTACAGGTAAGAAAGAAACTGATAAAATCTATAAGAGCTACAGTGGCTATCCTGGTGGACTAAAGGAAATTACGCTTGGTGAGATGCGTGAGAAAAAGCCTGAGGAAATCATTCGCCATGCAATAAAGGGAATGATGCCTAAGGGAAAGCTCGGCAGACAGATGTATAAGAAGTTAAAGGTTTATGCAGGTTCTGAGCATCCGCACGCAGCACAGAATCCGGAAGAATACACATACTAGAAAGGAGGAGAAGATAGATGGCTAAATTACAATATCAGGCAACAGGAAGAAGAAAATCATCAGTTGCAAGAGTTAGACTCCTCCAAGGTACAGGAGTTGTAACAGTAAATGGCAAGGACCTAGACGAATACTTCGGCAAGGGAAATGAAATCGTTAAGCGTGAAGTTATGAGACCTTTTGCAATTGCATCAGCTGAAGGTAAATACGATGTAATTGCTACAGTTAAAGGCGGCGGCTTTACAGGTCAGGCGGGAGCACTCCGTCATGGCATTTCAAGAGCTCTTGTTGTTGCAAATAAAGAAGATTATCGTCCAGCCCTAAAGGCTGCAGGCTTCCTCACAAGAGACCCTCGTATGAAGGAAAGAAAGAAATACGGTCTCAAGAAAGCTCGTAGAGCAAGCCAGTTCAGCAAGAGATAATTTTCTCTTATTGTTTATGTTGAAATAAAAAAGTCTGCACAATTGTGCAGACTTTTTGTTTTTGATATATATTTTATCTAGCTTCTCTTATCTTTTTTACTATAGCAAGTCCAGCGATAGTAATGATTATAAATAGGCTTCCATAAATATTAGTTCTGTCTGCCGTCTTAATCTTGTTATCTTTCATATCGCCACTCATCGCTTTTTCAGCAACTATTACACTTGCTTTCTTCGTCATTGACGCTCCATCTTTATCGCTAACCTTGAATGTAATTATATATTTACCAACCTTACTTGCATCAAATCCGCCATCATCAAGAATTACGACCTTATCCATCAAATCACCGTCTTCTGCGTCTTTTGCAGATTTAACAAGTGACATTAAGTCTAATTTTTCTCCTTTGGTAATTGTCTTATTCTTTACCTTTAATACAGGTGCAGTATTCATAACTCCGGCTTCCTTTGCAAACTTAACCGTGAACACCTTGTCTTTCATTATCTTTGTATCAGGCTCGTCGAGTGCTGGCATTATTGATGAGAATTTATATCCCTTGTCAGCCTTAACTTCAGGTAAAGGAATTTCCTTAAATTTCGTTCCCTTCTTTACTAAATATGCGAGTGCCTGTTTCCCATCAAGATTTCCATGTCCATTTGTGTTGAATGCTATAATTGCATAATCAGCCCTATCTATAGGGTGATCTTTTTCCACTTCCTTGAAAACCTTATCAATATTAGGGTCCTGAGGATCTTCTGGCTTCTTTGGGTTTGTTGGCTCAAAAGGAATTATCTTAGGCACTGTCCTTATCTGGTATCTTCCTATAGCACTACCTTCCTTATCCTGTGCATTTAGACCTGCTACCATGACATCGTAAGGCTTCTGATTGTCAACCCTCTTATTATCCTTGTCATAAATTCCTGCAAAATCATATCCATCTTTTAAAGTATAGAAATCTTTTCCCATTTTGCCTGTTACAAAATCAATTTCCCTTTGCAAGTGTCCCCAAGTTGTATCCTTTGAAAGCCACCCCATTCTTGAGTAGTGATCTTTCAATCCAACTTCCTTAACTCCTTTGTCTCCTGTGAAAACATAATGCCTTGCAACAAAAGGCTCAGTAACAAACAACATTTCTGAATCACTGAGCACTTGGTGCATTGTGCTAGGTTCTGCAAATTTATCAAAATCAAATATTTCCTCAGGTTCTTGTACAAATAAGCTTAAGGATGCCTCGCCTTTTCTTGGGAATCTATACTTGTCTTTGTACTCATCTTTGATTCTAAGCTTCATATACCTAGTCATGGTCTGACTATCATCATAGTGGTTGCCTTCTTCAAGAGGCCATATGATAGTTGTATCTTTATCAAATTTAAGTTCATTTTTATTCCCTCCATAATAAAAATGAATCCATTCAGCGGTATCTGGAACTACTTCGATAATGTCAGCAATTCCCTCACCTTTTGAGTTTTTATCTGTGTAGATATTGAACTTCTCCCATGATAATGATGAGTCTGTAAGCTTCTTTCCTAGAATAGGATAGTAGTTTGGAATTTCTTCATTTGAGCTTATTACAGCTCTAATTCCGGTGATAACCTTTTGGTCACCAATTGGAGTAGTACCCCCCCATTTCCTGCGAATGCAGGTGCACGGAAGCAAAATAATGCAATCATCGTGACTAAGGCAAGCACTAATCCGATAGATTTTTTCATCGTTTTAGTCATCTTTTCCTCCCAAATATTGTTTATGAATATCTAACAATTATTTTCTATATAGAATGTAACCTATATATAAAGTAAGTTTATTATAACATAAAAAATGTCTACCATGTACATTTTTTGCACATGGTAGACTGGTTAAATCTAGGATGTTTCCCTGTTTAAATCATTTTAAATCATCATTCGCTCTGGCATCTTTGCAGCCCGAGCAACCACTGCACCCACAGCCACAAGAACCGCCACTCTTCTTGTCTTTACGCATCTTCCTTATTATCAATGCTACAATTCCTATTATGACAAGCGATATTACAATTGTTCCTATATTATCTGTTATAAGGTTCATATTTTACCTCTATTTTGTTTTTGCTTTTTGCTTTTGCTTTTCGTTTTTTCGTTTATTTATCTTTCTTTGCCTGCTTCTTTTTTTCGCCTACTTAGCTTCTGCTCTTGCATTTATAGCAAAGTCATCTCCTAGTTCGTTTGCATCACTATACTTTTTGATGAAAAGCATATATATCATGTAAACGAGGGCTATAACAGCAGCTGCAAAACCTATGATATTTCCCTTTCCTGTAAAGAAGTTTCCGAACTGTGTAATCATAAATGCTATAACATATGCGAATCCGCACTGATAACCAATTGCGAACCATGTCCACTTAGCACTGTTCATCTCACGCTTAATTGCACCGATTGCAGCAAAGCAAGGAGCACATAGCAGGTTAAATGCTAGGAAGGAGTATCCGGTAACATGTGTGAATGCCTGTGAAATGCTGTGATATACACCGCCGTCTCCACCTCCATAGAGTATTCCCATCGTACCTACGATATTCTCTTTAGCTACAAGTCCTGTGATTGATGCAACTGTAGCCTGCCAATTCCCCCAGCCAAGTGGTGCAAATATCCATGCAATTAGTCCACCGAGTTTTGCAAGAAGCGACATATTAATCTCATCTTCTGCAAGCATTCTAAAGCTTCCGTCAACAACCCCAAAGAAAGATGTGAACCAAACAAATATAGTTGAAAGGAGAATAATGGTTCCCGCCTTTTTAATAAATGACCAGCCGCGCTCCCACATCGAACGAAGTACATTGCCAACTGTAGGCCAGTGATAAGGAGGAAGTTCCATTACAAAAGGTGCTGGCTTACCGGCAAACATCTTTGTCTTTTTGAGCATAACTCCTGATACAATAATCGCAGCCATTCCTAGGAAATATGCACTTGTTGCAATATGAGGACTTCCTCCAAATATTGCTCCTGCAACCATTGCTATGAACGGAACTTTTGCACCGCAAGGAATAAAGGTGGTTGTCATTATAGTCATTCTACGATCGCGCTCGTTCTCAATTGTTCGACAAGCCATTACTCCAGGGACTCCGCAACCGGTACCTACAAGTACCGGAATAAACGATTTACCTGAAAGTCCGAATTTACGGAATATTCTATCTAGTACAAAGGCTATTCTTGCCATGTAACCACATGCTTCCAAGAACGCAAGAAGCAGGAATAGTACGAGCATCTGAGGAACGAAGCCTAGAACCGCTCCGACTCCGGCAACTATACCATCAAGAATCAATCCTTTTAGCCAATCCGCTGCATGCAGCTTATCAAGTCCTGCCTCGACTATTGGTGGTACTCCAGGTACCCATGTTCCATAGTTTGCAGGATCAGGCTCTTCAAATCCATTTTTCTCAAAGTATTTGACCGCTTCCATATATGTCATTTGGATTGTGTTTTCGTCCTTCTTTGCAGAATCAGGAATTTTATCATAATAAACATTTTTCTTATCGACTGCGAGAGTTTCTTCATCTGTAACTCCTACTGTGGACTTAAGAGGTCCCTGAACTTTCTTCATATCTGAAATCGCAGTCTTGGCATCGAATTTTTCATCTTCAATATCAAAATCATAATATGCCATTGCTGCATTTGTAGCATTTCCATACTCTTCAGAGGCAGCCTCATAAGCCTTGCTTCCCATTCCAAATAAATGGTATCCGTCGCCGAACAAGCCGTCATTAGCCCAGTCCGTCGAAGCGGTTCCAACGCCGACCATCGCAATCCAGTACACTAGGTACATCACGAGTACAAAGATTGGGAGTCCGAGCCAGCGGTTCGTAACGACTTTGTCAATCTTATCTGAAGTCGATAAATTGTTAGTTCTCTTTCTCTTGTAACAACCTTTTATTATCGAAGCTATATAATTATATCTTTCATTTGTGATTATGCTTTCCGAATCGTCATCTAGCTCCTTTTCTGCCGCCTGAATATCCTTTTCGACATGGTTCAATTTTTCTTGTGAGATATTCAGCTGTTTCAAAACCTTTGAATCTCTCTCAAAGACCTTTATAGCATACCATCTCTGCTGTTCTTCAGGCATTTCGTGAACTATCGCTTCTTCAATATGTGCGATAGCGTGCTCAACTGGTCCTGAGAATGTGTGCTGTGGAACGGTTTTCATATTCTTTGCCGCATTGATTGCCTCTTCTGCAGCCTCTTTTATACCTGTTCCCTTTAGAGCTGATATTTCGACAACCTTACAACCCAGTGCACGAGAAAGCTCCTCTGTATTGATCTTATCCCCATTTTTTCTAATAATATCCATCATGTTGACAGCTACTACGACAGGAATACCCAGCTCTACAAGCTGAGTTGTTAAATATAAATTTCTCTCAAGGTTGGTTCCATCAACTATATTAAGAATTGCATCGGGTCTATCTTCGATAAGATAAGTCCTAGCTACCACCTCTTCAAGCGTGTATGGCGATAGCGAATAAATACCAGGCAAATCCTGAATTATTACATCTTTATGCCCCTTTAACTTACCGTCCTTTTTCTCAACGGTAACGCCAGGCCAGTTTCCAACAAATTGATTATTTCCTGTAAGTCCGTTAAAAAGCGTGGTTTTTCCGCTGTTTGGATTACCTGCTAGTGCTAACTTTATTGTCATAAATACCTCCTTTAGATTTCTTCAACTTCAATCATCTCTGCATCAGCTTTTCTTATAGAAAGCTCATACCCTCTGATTGTTAGTTCAATAGGATCGCCAAGAGGTGCAACTTTTCTGACATAGACCTCTGTTCCTTTCGTAATGCCCATGTCCATTATCCTTCTCTTAACCGGTCCCTGACCAGTAATTTTCTTTACAATTACCGTCTGCCCTATCTTTACATCTTTGAGAACCATTCCTTACTCCTTCCTTATATAAGTATTCGTCGTGCCATGCTTTCGCTCAAGGCTACTCTGCTCTCATGAACTTGCAAGATAACACTCTCGCCGAGTTTATTAATTATCGTAACTGTTGAACCAACGACAAAGCCTAAATCTGCAAGGTGAGATTTTGCCTCATCATTTCCGGCGATTCTCTTGATTGTAACTACAGCTCCGACTTCTTCCAAGGTAATTGGCATTATAACCTCCTTAAAATATTATGCACGCAAAACAGTTAGTGGTTTTTAACAACTGCATAGAGTTTAACACCTTTAACTACCTTCGTCAATAGTAATTATTTATATTTTCTTTTCTGTCTTGTGGAATCCTAGTGAGAAAATTATTAGGACGGGATAAATTTCAAGTCTACCCGCTATCATGAGAATTGACATAATGAATTTTGAAAAACCATTATATCCTGAATAGAGGAAGTCGCCTGCGAGCTTTCCGGCAGGTGTTCCAGTGTTTGTAAGCATTGCCACGGAAAAATCCAAGGAGTCTCCAAGGCTAAGTCCCGCTAGAGAAAGCATGAACGAACCAAAGACAAGCGTTATGAAGAATAGATATACATAGATGAGTGCCTTTAAAATGAGATTATTGCTTACAGGGTAGCCGTTGTATTTTTGATTTTTTACGCTATGTGGGTGAATTGACTTATATATTCCATATTTTATGGATTTCATTGCACATATAAATCTCGCAATCTTGATTCCTCCACCTGTCGAAAAAGCTGAAGCACCAACAATCGAAGTGAGCACGAGTATTGTAACAGCAAGTACATTCCAATTTGAGGCATCGGTAATTATATATCCAGATGTGGAAGAAAATGAAACGACTTGCATAAATGAATCTAGAATGAGCTTTTCGATGTTTTTCACCGGTTCAGACGCCATTCTAATAAAACAGATGATTCCGCTAACTACAAATAGAGAAGAAATCAGGTATCTAAACTCTGTAGCCTTAATAAGCCTTTCTCCCTTGCGAGATATGGCGAGAACAAATATTGCAAAGTTAATTGATGCGAAAAATGTAAATATGGTGATTATTATCTTTATAGCAGGCGAAAATGCTAAGACTGTTGCAAGATCAAAATGCTGAAGTCCTGAAGTGCTTGCAACGCTTAATGCTGTTTTTAGGGCGTGAAAAGGTGGAAGCCCGAATAGACAAAGCAGTATAAACTGCAAAATTGTGAGCAATGAATATATCAGTAGAATTCTCCTATATGACGCTCTAAATGTCATGGTCGATTTCATAAATAGAGGGCCTGGAACCTCTGTAAATACCAAGGTCTGAGCTGTAAACTGCCAAGATTTTAAGAAGGTTACAGAAAGGACTATAATTCCAATTCCGCCCATCCAGTTGCAAGTACATTTCCAAAGCTGTAAACATGGAGGAAGTGTGTTCATCTTAATTGCTGAAGCCGCCGTCGTTGACCAGCCTGAGCAAGCCTCGAATATAGAATCTATCAGAGAATATCCATTGCCTGAGAAGTAGAAAGGAAGAACACTCAAAGCAATCATAAGTATCCATGTCAGCGAAGTCGCAATATAGCAGACATCTAGCCTTATGTATGTTATGTCATCTGTTAAATACCTGCTACCTATGAAACCTATTATGATTGATAGTGACGAAATAATAAGCATGGTAAATACCGAGGTCATATCCTTGTATCTGATTGCCATCAAAAGCGATGGAATCATGGATATACCCAGAATCATTATTGCCGTAAAAACAATATTGCCTATGAAGTTGGTGTTTCTTCCAATATTTCTTGCTTTCAATCTATTCCCTCGTTAGCATCAATATATTTTTGTGTTCACTCTTTCTATTTATATTTGTTTTTATATATTTATGTTTGTATTTTTTATTTTAATAAATTACGCCCTATCCGGATTCCAGAAATGCCTTGAAAAAATTATAAAGAATGTCGTTAATTCAAGGCGGCCCGCTATCATCGTAAGTGCAAGAACCATGGTGCTGAAATTAGAATATATGCCAAAATTCTGCGTTGGGCCTACATCTGCCAGACCCGGTCCCACATTGCTTAAGCACGACAAGCTGGCTGTGAAATTAGTTACGAAGCTGTGCCCGTCAACGGATATGACAAGTGTAGAAGCCAAGAGTGTGAATATGAAAAATGCCATAAATATTATTATATAAGTTAGTGTTTCTGATGAAACTTTTCTTCCATTATATTTAATATTATAAACCGCTCTATCGTGAGTTTTCAGTCTAACCTCTCTTTTAATTATTTTTAATGTAGTAAGGACTCTGACTAATTTCATTCCGCCGGCAGTCGATGAACTACACGCCCCTGTAAGCATCAAGATTATGATAACCATTTTACAGACTGATGGCCATAGGTCGAAATCCGCTGTGCTAAATCCGGTGGTCGATACTATTGTAACCACTTGAAAAGCTCCCTCTGTTAAAGCCTTGCCAAAGCTTGAGTAATAATTTTTTATCATCAATACTGCTGTTATAATCGCCGTAGCGAGAGCCAAGTATTTGATATAAAATTTTAACTCGTCATCTTTAAACATCTTCCCGATACCTTCCCTTATTCCCACAAAGAACAAATTGAAATTCATTCCTGCAAGAATTGTGAAGAATGTTATTACCCAGTATACATAGTAGCTGTTAAAATGTGCAATGCTATCGCTATAGCAGGAAAAGCCTCCTGTCGCCATAGTGCTAAGCGAGTGAAGGATTGCATCATATAGATTAAGCCCTCCAAAGAGTAAAAAAATCACCTCTAAAAAGGTCAGTATTATGTATGCAAAGTAAAGCTGTTTTGCTGTATCTGAAAATCTTGCTCCGAGCTTACTCACCGTTGGTCCCGGCGTTTCTGCACTAGCTATATTCATTGCCCTTGCTCCAAACCCTGGAATTATAGCCATAACAAGGACGATAACTCCCATTCCTCCGAGCCACTGAGTTATAGAACGCCACATAAGAAGGCTCCTTGGAAGTTTTTCTACATCTGGTATTATGCTCGCTCCTGTTGTCGAAAATCCTGAGCACATTTCAAAGAAGGCATCAATCGGATTAGGTATAGTGGATGTCAAAACAAATGGGATTGCTGCAATTATAGACGCCAAAATCCAGCTTATGGCAACCAATAGGAACCTCTCCCTAGGTTGCATCTTTTCTTCATCATTATTTAGTTTTCCTGCCACCTTTAGACTGATTCCAATCGCTTCTGCAATAAAAATAGCAAGAAGAAAAGCCTTGACACAGGAAAACTCCCTGTAAATCAAAGCCGGAATCATGGGGAAGATCATCATTGCCCCTATAAATATTAAAAAGATACCAAAGAAATTAAGTGCTCTTCTTATCATTTTCTCGTCATTAAGTTATTTATTATTGATTAAAAAATAAGTATTGCTTGCTATTTAGTTGCTTGGCTATCAAAATTCACTTCAATAAAAACTATTTTAAAATGTTAAATAAGACATTCGGCTTAAATAGCTTTTCTACATAACCTATGCCTGATAAACTGCACACAATTATCACCCTGTCGCCAGGCAAAATTCTAGTGTCTCCGTCAGGGATAATGGTGTTCCCCTTTCTTATAATAGTTGCGATTATAATATAATCTGGAAGGTCAAAATCCTTAAGCGGAACATTTATCATACGCATTCCTTCTTGAGCATAGACCTCCATAAGCTCAGCTTGCCCTTGAAGAATAACCGAAGAAAGAACTCTCTTTGTTCCTCTTATTCTTCTTAAGATTGCACTTGCTGTAATATCGAGCGGATTTAGTACAACATCAATTCCAAGTTTTTCAATGAGAACCTTGTAGCTCTCATGGCTAACCTTAGAAATTACATCTTCAATTCCCCTTGTCTTAGCAGAAAGTGCAAGGAGCAGGTTTTCCTCATCATATCCTGTAGCAGTAACAAAGGCATCCATCTCATCTATATTTTCTTCTTCGAGAAGTGATATATCTGCACCATTGCCATTTATCACCATGACATTGTTAAGCTTGTCTGTAAGATAATTGCAACGCTTTTTGTCAATCTCAACTATCTTTACATAAGCACCGAACTCCGAAAGCTTCTTGGCTAGATAAAAGCCCGTCTTTCCGCCACCTATTATCATAACTTTTTTAATGCGATTTTTACGCCTTGTAAGCGGTGTTTTCTTGTTTAAGGCCTTCATTCTAGATGTTTCTCCAACTATGTAGAGCAAATCATCTTGCATGATTTCATCATTACCATGAGGAATAATCATCTTACCATTCCTTGAAATTCCAACCATTATAAGGTCTTCCATGGTCTTTCTGAAATCTATCAAACTCTTTCCTACAAGCTTTGTATGCTTGCTCGCTTCAAGTTCAACAAGCGAAATATTTTTAAAGCTGTAGATGCCGTCGCTGATAGAATATTTTTCGATTAGATACCTGTAGATTTCAGCTGTTATAAGCAAATCCGGATTAACTACCAAATCTATGTCGAAGTGCTCGCGGAGTAGCTCTGTCTGATTCATATGCTCAGGATCTCTAACCCTTGCGGCTACGCTCTTACACCCTAGCTTTTTAGCAAATGATGCTGAAATTATGTTTACCTCGTCAGAAGTAGTGCAGCTGAAAAGGAAATCATAGTTCTCTATTTCCATCTCTTTAAGCGTATCTATGCTCTTTGCATCTCCTGTGATAGGAAGAAAATCATACATCTGCGAGAGTTGATTTAGCTTTTCTTCCTTTGTATCAACAATTGTAATATCATAATCTCCATCAAGGAGAGCCTTTGCAATTCTTATTCCGAGCTTTCCTGCACCTAGTATGGCTATTCTCATTTATATCTTCTCCCAAATAAAAATATACCTTTACCTTTTGAATATCCTATGAATTATAAATCATCAATATGCCTTTTGCAACTTTAGGACAACTCAATACTTCCTTTTGCAATTTTTGAGCAATGCAATCTTTCCTCGCTTACCTCGATTACTTTAAAGCATTACATTAGGGCTTAATTCTATTTAAAGCTTAACACGGTTAAGTCTAAGAGCATTCATGCAGACGCAAAAACTTGATAAGCTCATAGCAAGTGCTCCCCACATAGGATTCATCGTCCAGCCAAATAAGTTAATAAATGCCCCTCCTGCAAGTGGAATCATTAGAATATTGTAGAAAAAAGCCCAGAAAAGATTTTCTTTTATATTTTTGAGCGTAGCCCTGCTCAGCTTAATGGCTTTTGTAACATCGGTTAGATTGTTATTTACGAGCACGATGTCAGCGGAATCTATTGCTATATCCGTACCGCTTCCTATTGCAATTCCTATGTCAGCCCTTGTCAATGCCGGTGCATCATTTATTCCGTCGCCTACCATTCCTACCTTTTCATCTTGTGAAATCTCCCTTATAACCTTTTCCTTATCTTCCGGAAGAAGTTCAAAGAATACCTCGTCTACTCCGACCGTTTTTGCAATATATTTTGCAGTCTTTTCATTATCCCCCGTGAGCATTACAGCCTTTATTCCCATATCATGCAATTCTTTAATAGCTTTTATGCTGTCTTCCCTCAAACTGTCTGCCAGTCCGATAACACCTATGACCTTATCATCTCTAGCAAAAAATATCGGCGTCTTACCGTCCTCTGCAAGCTTTTCAGCCTCATTAATTATCTCTTCAGGAATTTTAGCATTTTCTTCAATAAATCCCTTTTTACCTGCGATAATTCTATTTTTACCCGCTTTATCTTTGCAAGCTTTACCTCCTCTATCTTCATTACCTTCTGAATTAATATCGGAAATAATTGCACTTACTCCGCTCCCTGTCAAAGAAATAAATTCCTCTGTATTTACAGGGCTAATTCCCATTTCAGTGCAGTAACTGCATATCGCCTTTGCGAATGGGTGCTCGCTTTTCTCCTCAAGCGATATTGCATACCTTAACAATTCTTGTTTTTCCACTCCATTTGCTAAGATTATATCTGTAACCTCGGGTATTCCCATGGTTATCGTGCCGGTCTTATCTATCGCAATTTTCTCTATTTTTCCAGCTTCTTCAAGCACCTCTGCGGTTTTAAATAAAATTCCATTCTTCGCTCCCCTGCCATTTCCAACCATTATAGCAACAGGTGTCGCAAGACCTAGTGCACATGGACAGCTTATGACGAGAACCGTGATTCCCCTTGCGAGCGAATACGATAGATTTTCTCCAGCGAAAAGCCAAATAATTGTAACAATGATTGAAATAAGTATGACGGCAGGAACAAATATCCCCGAAACCTTGTCTGCAATCTTTCCTGCCCTTGTTTTGCTAGATGACGCGTCACTTACAAGTTGGATTATCTGAGCTAGAGTTGTATCGCTTCCTACCTTTTCTGCCCTAGCTTTTATATATCCTGTTTTATTCGTTGTTCCAGCAGATATATTATCTCCTAAAGCCTTGTCTACTGGAATGCTTTCACCTGTAAGGGCAGATTCATCTATTGTGGAAGCTCCTGAAATTACAATCCCGTCCACAGGCACTCTCGCTCCCGGCTTTAATATGAATTCTTCTCCCGCCTTAATTTCATTTGCTTTGACTTCGACCTCTACGCCATCCCTTATAACTATTGCCATTTCAGGGATAAGATTCATAAGCCCTTTAATAGCATCTGTCGTTTTCCCCTTTGAAATTGATTCAAGCAATTTACCCACGGTTATAAGCGTGACTATCATAGCCGCCGATTCAAAATATAGGGCATCTCCATTATTAGAAAAAAGCAAAATACTGCTCCAGATAAATGAGACTCCAGATCCCATTGCAACTAAGGTATCCATATTTGGAGCTAGGTGAAAAAGCCCCTTAATACCATTTATAAAAAAATCCTTGTTTATTATCATTATCACAAGCGATAAAACCATCTGCACCAAGCCGTTTCCCATGTAATTATTATCAAGGATTTTGGGGAGTGGTAGCCCTAACATTCCATGCCCCATAGTAAAGTACATCAGGAATAGCAAGAGTATCACTGAATATATTAACCTTTTCTTTATCTTTTCCCTATCATCTTCATAAATCTTAATACTATCTTCCGGAGCAAGCGAAGCGTCATAACCAGCATTTCTGACTGCCTCTATTATGTCTTCACTATCTGCCGTTCCCGCTACAAGCATTGAGTTTGTAAGCAGGTTAACCGAACATTCAGAAACACCTTTAACCTCTGAAACAACCTTTTGCACTCTCGCTTGGCAGGCCGCACAGCCCATTCCCTTAACTTCATATTTTTGCATATTTATATTTTTCCTCTCTATTTATTGCCTCTCTTTTTTGCTTCTCTATTTATTAGAAAAGCTTTTTATATATTGCCTTGCTTTTTTAGTAAGATTATACCTCATATGCTTATATGTCAATCTGAATGACTTTGCTTTTTTTGTGTGCTATAATGACAGCGATATGAGTAATTCACATAGGACAATTGAACAAAAAACATATTTTAAAAATAATATTTGGAGACTGATAATAGCTTTCATAGCTTTTTTGCTTGAAATCTTTATCATCGTTTATCTTGCAAATAAAGTGTCCGTGGGTAAATCCATTAAGTTCGTAGAGCATACCGTAGGCATTCTTCTTGCACTCTATATTTTTAACAAGAATAAAACATCTTCAATAAAGGTGCCTTGGATAATACTAATTCTCATATTTCCTATCATCGGCGGTATCCTCTATTTGATAGCAGGAACTTCTGCAACAACAAAGCGTATGAGGAGAAGATATGAAGAAATAGATGAGATGCTCTATCCACTTCTGCCTCCTCAGCTAACCCTTTATGATGAAGATTTGTGCATAAATCGCTCAATAGCAAATCTGTCAAAATATCTATATGATTATTCGCACTATCCAATTTATAATAATAGCGATGTAAAATTTTACGCCTATGCCACCGATGCCTTTGATGAGTTAAAAAAAGAACTTTCCAAGGCGGAGAAATTTATTTTTATGGAATATCACGCAATTGAAGATGCCGAAGCTTTTGCAATGATCGAAGAAATTCTAATCGATAGGGTTAAGCATGGCGTTGAGGTAAGGCTCTTTTACGATGATATGGGAAGCATTGTATTTATGAACAAAGATTTCAACAGGAGAATGGAAGAAAATGGTATCCAGTGCCGTGTGTTCAATCCTGTTACTCCTTTTATAAATTTATTTTTAAATAATAGAGATCACAGAAAAATTACAGTTATAGATGGAAAAATTGCCTTTACCGGTGGTTACAATCTGGCGAATGAATATTTTAATATCACACACCCATATGGCTTTTGGAAAGATTCTGGAATAAAGATTGAAGGCCCTGCTACGAAAAGCTTTACCATAATGTTCCTTGAGATGTGGAATGCTATAAATGCAACAGATGAAGATGATATAGATGTCGAAAAGTATCTTCCTGATTTCCATTATGAGGCAAAAGAAAATTGTTTTATCCAGCCATATGCTGACAATCCAATAGATGATGAGCAGGTTGGCGAAAATGTATATCTCAATCTCGTAGAGCGTGCAGAAAAATACATCTATATCTCAACTCCATATCTAATTCTAACAGAGGAGATGACTCACGCCCTATGTCTTGCTGCAAAGCGTGGGGTTAATGTTGTAATCCTTACCCCGGGAATACCGGACAAGAAAACTGTATATCTGATGACTCGTGCGAACTACCGCGAGCTTGTCCGCTCTGGAGTTAGAATTTTTGAATTTACCCCCGGTTTTTGCCACGCCAAGCAGTGCGTATCTGATGATATTGTCGCAACCTGCGGAACGATTAACCTCGATTTCAGAAGCCTATATCATCACTTTGAAAATGGATGCCTTATCTACGATTCAAAAGCTGTTCTTGATATAAAAGAGGACTTTGAAAATTCCTTTGATATTTCTAAAGAGGTTACAAATGACTATATGCGTCGCTCATTTAAGTTCAGCCTGTGGTATCTTTTCATGAAGATTTTTGCACCTTTATTATAAGTTTGAAATAAGTATAGGGAGGTAAATATGAAAAATCTGAATAAACCGCTCAAGATTAGAGAAGAACTTCAAAATCAGGAGAAAATCAGTTATGCGTCCGATATTATCGCTCTTCCTCGTGGTGGCATAGATTGCAGTGAGGGTTGCAATCCCTATGGATTTCCCCCTAGCCTTGAGATGGCAATGCACAATTTTGATATTCACCGTTTTGGACCATATCCTCACAGTCAGGCAATATACGAAGGTCTTACGGAATACTGGAAAGGTTATTCAAATATAGAAAGGGATAATGTCTTACTTTCAGACGGTAGCATCAACGCACTTTATACTGTTTTTAATGTCTTTAATTCTAAGGGTGCTGTAGTTCTTGGAATTTCTCCTCAGTTCACCGATGCGGAGATGTTCATAAAGATTTCAGGCATGGAATATAGGTCTGTTCCTCTCAGAAAAGAAAGAAATTACAGATTTGACCCAGATGAGTTTATAGAAAATATAGACGAAAGCGTTTCTCTTATTTATATCGACAATCCGAACAACCCAACCGGTCAGGTGATAAGCCTATATGCTATAGAAAAAATCTTAAACAGGGCTATAGAGGTCGGTGCCGCTGTTATTGTCGACGAAGCATATGGCGATTTTATGCCTAATCAAAACTCGTCGATGCAGTTAACTGAGGAATACCCTAATTTGATAATGATAAGAAGCTTGTCCAAGGCCTTTGGTCTTGCAGGGCTTAGAATTGGATATGTTATCGCACCAAAACAGCTCATTTCCTATATGAGAAAGATTACAAATCCTTATCAAGTTAGTGAGTTTGCTCGTGAAATGGGCGGAGAAGCTCTAAAGCACAGCGAAAATATTTGGAAGAATATAGTTGATTTTTCAACAATGAAAAGAGAGATTCGAGATGTCCTAAAGGAATCCGGGAATCTTTTTATGCCGGAAAGCTCAGATACCGTTTCAATTTTTCTCCTAATACATAAAGATGAAACAGTTGATCTATATAAAGAATTTTTGGATAAAAAAATTCTCTCTGTACCTGGAGTTGACTTCAATACACTCGGCAAAAATTCTGTTAGAATAAGGCTTCCTCGCATAGAGGATTTTGATCTTCTTCTAAATGCAATAAAGGCTATCCACCTAGGATAGCCTTTTGCCTTCGTTTTTCGTTCTTCTAATTTTGGCTTTCGCCCTTTCTTTTCCTAAGTGCAGTCGATATTGCAATCGTTCCCATAATCACAAGTAAAATTGCAAATCCATCTATGCCACTATCTCCTGTGCCTATGGACTTATCATTCTTATCAGGCTTAGGTTTTTCAGGTGTATCAGGCGTAACAGGTGCGTCAGGTATCACACTTCCCCTTATACCTAAAAGGTCAATCACTGCTCCATCCTTTGTAATCAGACCCGCATGGCGATTAAAGTAATTGTCCAAAGAAGCCTTGCTTCCTCCATCTTTTATAATAGAAGCGTCAACTCCAATAAAATCTATATCTCCAAATGTAGATGAGTTTAGATATTGGAAATTTTTCTCCTCGCCCGTGGTATTATACCTGCCAACCTTGTCATTCCAGTACTTGTCTTGGAATGAACGCTTTGCAATAAGAGCTTTACCTTTCGAATCTCCAGTCTTTGACACTACCTTAACCTTTTTGCCATTTTCTGTTATTTCATTTTCTCCTGTTGCAAAGACCTCTCGATTTGTCTTTTCATCTGTTTTTCCTACGACTGTTACATAATTATCCTTGCTCTCCTCTGACACATTGCCCGTTCTATATAACCATGTGTCCTCATTCTCCTTTTCTACTAGGAGGGTTGAATTGGTTATTATAGGTTTATTATTGTTTCTATCTGCTCCTAGGATTGCTGACCAGAATTTAGGATTTGGCTTATTTATATAATGTGCAACGCCTGTAATCTTTCCACCATCTGCAAATCCTGTGAATACTGCCCAGTCATTTAATATAAGGCTTCTGGAATTTGATATTGTCGTATTTTTAATCCATCCTGCAAAGCCTGCAAATATACCTTTTCCATTTTGAGCGACTTCACTCTTTCCATTTATCTGATAATCGCAGTTATCAATCGTCATATTGTTTGCATATCCTGCAAATCCACCCGCATATTTAGTTCCTGCCGTATCTAATTTAAAATCCTTGTCGACAAATACTGCGGAACCCTCAATTTTGCTATTTTTTGAGAAAGCAGTTCCAAGCCCCATATATAAAGGCTTTTGTGTTTGATTTTTGATGTCAACATCGCCTACATAAACTCTGCATCCCTTGATAGGTGCTTGTTGAAATGTCGCTATTCCTGCAATTGATGTGCTACCACCTTTTACATTTTCATCTGTAAGGTTTACATTGAGAGCCTTTGCTTTAACCGTGCAATTTTCAATAGGCTGATTTTCGCCTTGAGTTCCTGCCATTAGTGAAATTGTAATTCCTGAATTGCCTTCAAGATTAATCGTGCCGAACTCGAGTATGTTCCCCTTAGTGAGACAAGGATGTGGGGTGTTTATAGGCTCTTTTGCTTCTACATTGCCCATTCCAGTGAAGTTAATTACATCGGTCTTGCAATTTATATCTCCATAGCTTACAGTGTTATCCTTTGAATTTGTAGCTTGCATCATGAAAGGATATATCATGCCATACGCCTTAGGTGTATCTATGTCTACTTTCCCAACTTTAAGGCTGTTATTCTTTAAGCTTGCCTCAGGAAGTTCAGGTCTTCCCTCTTTAGATTGCTTTCCTGCATATACTTTCTGTGACAATCCTACAAATGCAGTCTGCGAGCTTTCAGCATTTTTTATCTCCACTGCACCAACTTGCATCTCGTTATTTTCAAAAGTCTGCAAGAAATCCACACCATATTCGTTAGAACTGTTCCAGCCATTTCCAAATCCTAGACCCATAGTATTTCTAAATGGTGCATTATTGCTCATCTTGCCACGAACATTAAACTTATTATTTGATAGATTTTCAGCCCATCCATGGCTATTCGTCGATGCGACGAGGTACATCTGAGTAAAGGCATTGCTCTTTGCCATTCCATCCTCAGCATCTATGACAATATTATTTACATCTAGGCTAGAATTGATAAATGTTCCAATTTCGTCGCTTATACCATGAGCATATGTGGACTCTCCTCCAGACTGATTGATTCCGCCCTTATGTAACTTCGTTAATATATCTCCCTTGATATTTACATGAAGATTGTCAACCCATGCTTCTCCAAGATCATTTGAAACACCTGCTGAATATCCTTGTGAATAAGCATATGCCTGAACATTTCCACCGATATTTACATTTACATTAACAATCTGTCCCGCTTTCTTTAGCATCGCAGTATTTTGCTTCATATATATTTCATCGCCTGAAGGTGTATTTGGG
>QWCE01000402.1_pt1 | contig 83513 bp, 101 predicted proteins | sample 1972531 | NCBI WGS metagenome assembly QWCE01 (sample SAMN09866716, study PRJNA288562) | Human gut metagenome isolate term4_stool, whole genome shotgun sequencing...
TATATAAAATAGCAAATTCAGATTTCAAAGACAGAGCCTTAGAGGATAAGGAGTTATTAAAGAAAGTAACTGAATTCAAAATGAAGTTTTATCCTAGGAAGTGGGCAAAGTATGAAGAAGCATTAAATGGTAGATTAAAGTTAGTCCCAAGAGAGTTTCGATTTTCTGAAATAGAAAAAGATTATAAGGCTATGTCAGAAATGATTTATGGTGAATATCCAAACTTTGAAGAGATTATAGAAGTTCTTCAAGAACTAGAAAAATAAATTAATAAGTAAATAGAATTCTCCCGAAAATAAACAATATTCATTTCGATAATCTACGAGACTTTGAAATAGTTTGTGTATAGAAATACCTATTGATAAGACAATAAGAATCTATGATAAAAATATCAGCCAGGAGGGCTGATACATAAAACTTTTTGCGTTATTTAAAGGCTATGAGTTAATTCTCATAGCCTTTAAATAATTATTTATCTTCTTCGACGGTTTCCAAAAGTTTTTCTAAATCAAATTCTTCTGTAAATCCTGGATCCATATGGGTTAAGAAGTGCCAATCCTTTGAATCTTTCTTCCTATAAAGTATCGCTTCACCGTCTTCTGATCCAAAATATGCTCTTTCAACTTCATAGCCTTTACTTTCTAAGGCTTTCTTAGTTTCTCTGAAATTGCTTTCGCGAGCTTCGATATAAGATCTAACATCGGAGTTTTCTATTGAATATGCATCCACTCTCGTTGCATCGTCTACATATCCGCTACCTTTTTTCGATAGGTTTGGAATTTCTTTCCAATATACTTCTATGTCGCCAGATTCTGTAAACATAAACTTGGTTATTGGCACGATGTTTCCATTTACTTCCAGTTCCATATAGTCAGGAATTGTATTTATTTTTATTGTTTCGTATTCAAATCCTTCGATCTCTTCAAATTTATATCCTTCTAGCTGGGAGATAAACTTTCTGCCTTCTTCAATGGTTTCAAATAAGCCTAAATCTGTGATATTGCCTTCTTGGTATAATTCTAATATATACATTTTTTCTCCTCTCATCTTCTTAGTTCTATTTCAAATCTAAAAATTCCATCGTCCTTGGTTGCTCTGTAATTAATTTTATAGTTTTTAAGAAGACTACTTACGATGTAGAGCCCCAATCCGTTGCTATTCTTCTTACTAAGGTCAAAGTTTACGTTAAATATCTTTTCTATATCTAAATCTTTTTTATTTTCAAAAGTATTTTCGATGAAAAACATATTTTCACAAGACCCTATCTTTATAGTACCACATTCATCTGAATATTTAATTGCGTTTGAAATCAAATTGGAAAGTATGATTCTAAGAGCGCTCCCTCCGCTGTATATCTTTTCATCTTGAGTGGTATTAATAATGGTTAGATTCTTTTCTTTTGCAAGTAGTTCATAATTGTTTAGCACAGAATTCAGCACGGTTGCAATTTCTAGTACCTCTTCATCATCTTTTAAATTTTCTATGGAAGAAACTGTAAGTATCTGTGATATATTATTTGAAAGTTCGTCTGCTATCTTTATGCATTCGTCGATATAATGGTCTCTGTCCTTGTACTTTCCGATATTGTACTTCATATTTTCAAGTATGATCTTTAGGCTTGCAAGGGGAGTTTTAAGTTCGTGGGAAGATCCTTTCAAGAAATCATACTTTAGTTTTTCAAGTTTTAGAATTTCAGAATTTTTAATTTCAACATCGTCGATGGTTTTTAAAAGAGTAGAGTAGAGGCTATTTATCTGTTCCTTTAGTTGTCCGACTTCATCCTTAGTATCGACATTTAGTCTTACATCGCGGTCGAGAGCCATCATCTTGTCTGTGACATTTTTAATCTCTTGCACATTGTTTTTTATAAGTCGCGCATAGATTAGTGAAACCACAGCTGAAAAGAGAATCGAAGCCAGTAGGGAATATGGAAGAAATTTGAAACTTAAATTCTTCGCCTCTTTTTGCATATCTTTTGAAGATATAAATTGTAAACTCACTTTTTCTCCTGTGTCAAGACTTATCTCTCTTTCTTCAAGTATTAGTGAGTTGTTGGATCCTTCTAAATTAAGATCTATTTCGCCAACTGGAATTTCATTTTCGTTTTCTGTTGTTTTTATATAGGCTTTAATTTCGCTGCTATCTGAATATAATTTTAGTGCATCTTCAATGGTTTCCAGCTTCCTGCCTTCCATACTCGCGGAGATTTCGTTGGCACGGGTATTGATCTCTTCTTTTCTAGTTTCAAGATAGGTCTTTGGAAAGATAAAAAACACAAGCAGGTGAGTTAAGATCGTTATTATTCCTAGAACAGAAAATATCTGCAGAAACATCTTTGGAAATATCTTTATATTTTTCATGGTCTCTCCAATTTATATCCTACATTTCGAATGGTGACGATGCAGTCGAGGTTAAGTTTCTTTCTAAGCTCTTTTATATATACATCGATGACTCTGTCAAATGGGATCTCTTCACTTTCTTTCCAAACATTGTCTAAGATCTGTGACCTTGTAAGAGCTCTGCCTTCATTGTCAAGTAAGCATTTTAGTATCTCAAGCTCCTTTGCATTTACGTCGACACTTATTCCATCGACCTTCGCTGTGTAGCTAGTGAAATTCACCTCTGTGCCTTTGTATTCAAAGCTCTCCACATCTCTATAACTCTTCTTGATAAGGGAATCTATCCTGGCTTTTAAAACCGGTAGCGAAAATGGTTTCTCCATGTAGCCGTCTGCCAAATTTGTAAATGCATCTATCTTATACTCCTCGTCGCCAAATGCAGTGAGCATTAACACCGGAAGCTTGCTCTTCTTTCTAATCTCTTTTAAAACTTCTAAACCATTTATAAAGGGTATTTGAATATCCAATATAACCAAGTTGATCAATGGCCCAAAGAGCTCTAGAGCTTCTTTGCCATCTTTTGCCTCTAGGACGGTGTAGTCAAACTCGCTCAAATATTCAATTATACCTTCTCTTATAGTTTGATCATCTTCAACTACTAATATTCTCATAAAACCTTCCTTTCTTAATAGATATTATATACTAAACCAAGTGAAAATATTTATATATTATTTGGCTCCAATTCAAAAAAAGAAAAGAACCATATATGAAAATCATAAATATGGTTCTTCTATATAATATATTAAATGAAGGATTGGTATTAGTTTTTGAAACTATAACTTATAGCATTCACAGGGCAAGCATTCTTGCATCTTGCACATCTTATACATTCCAGTTGATTACAGTTTTTTACTGGATCTATATTCATTTGGCAAACTCTTTTACATTTGCCACAGCTTACACATTTGTTCTTATCCAATTTATATCTAAAGACAGAAATCGGATTGAAAACTGAGTAGATCGCTCCAAGAGGACAGATATATTTACAGAAAGGTCTGTAGATCATAATTGAAAGTATGATGGTTGCGATTAAGATTGCACCTTTCCAGTAATATAAAAATCCTATGGCAGATCTCATAGTTTTATTTAGAAGTACAAGTGGAATACCGCCTTCTAACATTCCAACAGGGCAGATAAGCTTACAGAAAAATGGTGAGCCTTGGCCCAACACATCCACTAGGAATAGAGGTAGAATTATTACGAACACTAGAAGTATTACGTATTTTAGTTTCCTAAGTGTCTTATCTCCCTTAAAAGTTTTGATCTTCTTAAATCCTGGTATTTTGTAAAGTAGGTCTTGAACCAGTCCAAAAGGACATAGCCAACCACATACAAACCTGCCCATAAGAGCTCCTATGAAGAATAGAAAACCAACTATGTAGTAACTAAACTTATAATTAGAATTACCTATTACAGCTTGTAGGGCGCCAATAGGACAGGAGCCTTTGGCTCCCGGGCATGAATAGCAATTCATCCCAGGAACGCAAAGTTGTTTAAGTTTTCCAGTATATATTTTTCCAGTTTTAAATCCTTCAAAGTATGAATTGGTAATTACAAACCAGAGAAATTGAAAACAGTGTCTAAAATTATCTCTTGTCTTGTAATTATCTTTGCGGCGTTTAAAACTGTTTTCTGCTTTTACATTATCCAATTCCGACACACTCCAAACAGATTTTTATCGCTTTAGCTAGCACTACTTTAGCTTCATCGTTTTGGTATCCATAGTATGCCATAGCAACGCCTAGTACCACAACAAATAGAGAAAAGTAGCGACTTTTAAAGAATTTTTTCATAGTAATTATTTATTTAAATTAGCAAGTTCTTTTTCTACAATAGCTTTCCAATCTTTTAAGTTGTGAGATCCGGAATAAGTTTCTCCAACGATATTTCCGTTTTTATCTACAAAGAAAGTTTCAGGTAGAGCTTGGATTCCATTTAATCTTCCGTTGAAGTTTGTCTTATCAGGCATAAGGAAAGGATAGTTGGCATTGGTCTTTTCGTGGATTAACTTTGACTTTTCAATAGCGTCTTTGTTTTCGCCATTGTCGTCAACAGTGTCGGTTACAACTCCTACGATGTTTACGCCTTTGTCCTTCATTTCTTCTTGAAGTTTAACAAGATCAGGGATTTCCTTGATACAAGCAGTACACCAAGTAGCGAACACATTTACCATAGTTAGGTCGTACTTTTCAAAATCTGCCTTAGAAAATTCTTTGCCTTCAATATCCTTTGTAACTACGTTTTTAACATCGGTTACATTTTCTCCACCAAATGGAACAGTGTTTTCAAGGTCACTCTTTTCACCAAGCACGAAACCATTTTCAGGTCTAGCTTTTTTATCAATGATATTTACTTCAGTCTTTTCAAACTCTTCAGCAAAACCTTTGTCATCTTTGTTTGTGCTTAGGTAGTATTCGTATTCACCATCTGAAGAAGTACCAAGGTTTTTGTGGTTTGTGCACTTAGTTATTTTAGAAATTTCATCTTCAGAAGTACCCTTCTTAAACATACCTAGAGTACCAAATCTTTCAAGACCTTCTTCCCATTCAACGTAGCCTTCGCCCATCTTGTTAATTTCAGCGTTCTTTTGTTCTTCAGTAAGTTTAGAGAAAGTTAGAAGAGCGTACTTAAGATCTTGGTCAGTAGGGCTTTGGTCATCGAGCATCATGATGTCTTTATTATTAATTCCATCTATAATGCTTTTATTTAGTTTGAAGTTAAGACCTAGGAATTCGTAAGTGTATTCATCTTTAGCTTGAATTCCATAGTCAGCAGGCTTGAAAGTTTCGTTGTTATCGCCCTTATTTGCTTCAAAAGACATACCAGATTCGTTAGTTTTAACATTCTTGTTATTTTTTGCTGCGCCATCATTCTTTTGGCAACCAACAGCTCCTAGACTTAAACAGATGGTAAGTCCAAGTGAAAGTGTTTTAAGTAATTTTTTATTCATAATATCCTCCTAAAATAAATCCCTTGTCGTTAAAAGTCATTAGACTCGCAACAACTGATTACAAATAGATTTTATAGGTTAAATATGAAATGAGTATGAAATGGAAAAATATTTTTAAAATTATTTTTTAAGATGAGAATTGTATATAAAACAGGATGAATTTATTTGGAATATACATTGGAGTATATAATAGAAGAAAAAGATAAAGCAGCAAACTAAAAGTTGGAAACATTTCACATGATTAACATTGTAAGTATATTTTTTATGTATATTCGAAGCTTAAAAATAGTACAATCAACTAGCGCTGAAGATAAAAATGCAGATGAATTAAAGGTTCTAAGTAATAAGATCCTAACTATTTCAACTTGTTCTGATATTGATGACAGGATGGCAGTACAAGCGATACTACAAAAATAAAATCAAGAGGCCTTCGGGTCTCTTTTTTAGTTAAAATTTTATGCAAGAAGCATTTAAAATAAATACTATTAATTTCTATTTAGATTACCACTGTTAAAGATAAATTTTTCGTGATAAAATATAGGTACCAATGTAGTATCGATAAGCTAATTATCGATTGTTGTGACAAAAATCACAGTTTAACATTTATTTTAGTTATATAATAGTTTTATTGAAAATGACCTAGTCGTTTTAAGTATTACTATTTATAACAAAGGTATAAAATTTAGGAGGTTTAAATGGTTAAACATTTCAAAACTATGGATGGAAACGAAGCAGCAGCTCACGTAGCTTATGCGTTTTCTGATGTTTCTTGTATCTATCCTATTACACCATCTTCACCAATGGCTGAACATATAGACGCATGGGCAGCTCAAGGAAGAAAAAATATATTTGGTCAAGAAGTTTTAGTTAAAGAACTTCAATCTGAAGGAGGAGCAGCTGGTGCTGTTCACGGTGCACTTCAAGCTGGATCACTTACATCTACTTACACTGCATCTCAAGGTCTTCTTCTTATGCTTCCAAATATGTACAAGATCGCAGGTGAACTTCTACCAGGAGTATTCCACGTAGCAGCTAGAGCTCTTGCATCTCATGCTCTATCAATCTTCGGTGACCACCAAGACGTGATGGCAGCTAGAGCTTCAGGATTTGCACTACTTGCATCTGGATCAGTTCAAGAAGCTATGGACTTAGGTGGAGTTGCTCACTTGGCAGCTATCAAATCTAGAGTACCATTCTGTCACTTCTTCGATGGATTTAGAACTTCTCACGAAATTCAAAAAATCGAAGTACTTGACTACGACGATCTTAAAGAATTAGTAGACAAAAAAGCTATCAAAGAATTCAGAGATAGAGCACTTAACCCAGCTAGTCCACAAGTTCGTGGTACTGCTCAAAACCCTGACATCTATTTCCAAGAAGTTGAAGCTTCAAACAAATTCTACGAAAATGTAGTTGGAATTACAGAAGATTACTTAGAAAAAATTTCAAAACTAACCGGTAGAAACTACGGACTATTTAATTACTACGGAGCAGAAGACGCTGAAAAAGTAATAGTTGCTATGGGTTCAGTTACTGAATGTATAGAAGAAGTTGTTGATTACTTAATGGAAAAAGGTGAAAAAGTAGGGGTACTTAAAGTACATCTATACAGACCTTTCTCTAAAGAACATTTCTTAAACGCTATGCCTAAGACTGTTAAGAAAATTGCAGTTCTAGACAGAACTAAAGAAAAAGGATCTATCGGAGAACCACTATATCTAGACGTTAGAGACATTTACTACGATGAAAAAGAAAGACCTGTAATCTGTGGTGGTAGATATGGACTTGGTTCAAAAGACACCAACCCATCTCATATCCTTGCAGTTTTCAAACACTTAGACCAAGAAAACCCAAGACATAACTTCACAATTGGTATCGAAGACGACGTTACAAATCTTTCTCTTCCAATTGACGAAGTAATTTCAACAGAACCAGCTGGAACTATCAGATGTAAATTCTGGGGATTCGGATCTGACGGAACTGTTGGAGCAAACAAATCTGCAATCAAAATCATCGGTGATAACACTGACATGTATGCACAAGGTTACTTCGACTATGACTCTAAGAAGTCAGGTGGAGTTACTATGTCTCACTTAAGATTTGGTAACCACAGAATAACTTCAACATACCTACTAAGTGAAATGGACTTCATTTCATGTTCAAAACAATCCTACGTTTACCAATACGATCTACTTCGTGGACTAAAACGTGGTGGAACATTCTTAATGAACACTACTTGGTCAGATGAAGAACTAGAAACTCACCTACCAGGATCACTTAAGAAATATATTGCAGAAAACGACATCAAATTCTACACAATTAACGCTACTAAGATAGCTGGAGAAATCGGACTAGGCGGAAGAACCAATATGGTTATGCAATCTGCATTCTTCAAACTTTCAGAAGTACTTCCAATGGAACAAGCTACTAAACTTCTAAAAGAAGCTATCGTTAAAGATTACGGCGCTAAAGGTGACGAAATTGTAAACATGAACTACAAAGCTGTAGATCAAGGTGTAGAAGCTCTTCACGCAGTAGAAGTACCAGAAGCTTGGAAATCTGCTGAACACGAAGGTGCACACACAATCGAAGGCGCTGGCGAATTCATAAACAACATTCTAATTCCTGTTAATAGACAAGAAGGTAACCTACTTCCTGTATCTACATTCGTTGGAATGGAAGACGGTACATTCCCAGCAGGAACTTCAAAATTCGAAAAACGTGGTATCGCAGTTCACGTTCCACATTGGAAGATTGAAAACTGTATCCAATGTAACCAATGTGCGTTCGTATGTCCTCATGCAGTTATAAGACCATTCCTTCTTGACGAAGAAGAAAAGAAGAATGCACCAGAAACATTCGAAACTAAGAAGGCAATCGGTAAGGGAACTGAAGGATTCGAATACAGAATTCAAATTTCTCCACTAGACTGTACAGGATGCGGCAACTGTGCTCAAGTATGTCCAGCTAAAGAAAAAGCTCTTGTAATGATTCCATTTGAAGAAGAATTAGAAGCACAAGCAGCTAACTGGGACTTCGCAACTACAGTTACTTCAAAACAAGAACAATTCGAACCAAACAACGTTAAAAACTCACAATTCTTCACACCACATCTAGAATTCTCTGGAGCATGTGCAGGTTGTGGAGAAACACCATATATCAAGCTAATCACTCAACTATTTGGAGACAGAATGAGCATCGCAAACGCTACAGGATGTACTTCAATCTGGGGTGGATCAGCACCATCTATGCCATATTGCACAGACGCTTGCGGAAGAGGACCATCATGGGCTAACTCTCTATTCGAAGACAACGCTGAATACGGATATGGTATGGCAGTATCTCAAACTCAATCAAGAGATAGAATCAAAGTTCTAATGGAAAGATTCATCGAACTTGGAGTAGATACAGAAGTAAACGAAATCTTCAAAGAATGGATCGAAGGAAAAGACGATTACAAAACTTCAAAAGCTGCATCAGCTAAAGTTGTAAAAGTTCTTGAAAAATCATTCACAGGAGAAGCTGAAGAAATCATCGAAGACTTAAGAGAAATGGAAAGATTCTTAATCAAGAAATCACAATGGATCTTCGGTGGAGACGGATGGGCATATGACATCGGATACGGTGGACTTGACCATGTACTAGCTTCTGGAGAAGATATCAACGTAATGGTAGTAGATACAGAAGTTTACTCAAATACTGGAGGACAATCTTCAAAGGCAACACCTACTTCAGCAGTAGCACAATTCGCAGCTGCAGGTAAGGAAATCAAGAAGAAAGACCTTGGACTAATGGCTACAACTTATGGATATATCTACGTAGCTCAAATTGCAATTGGAGCAGACAAGAACCACGCTCTCAAAGCAATCAAAGAAGCAGAAGCTTACAAAGGACCATCTCTAATCATCGCATACGCACCATGTATCAACCACGGAATTAGAAAGGGAATGGGAGTTTCTATAGAAGAAGAAAAGAAAGCAGTTGAATCTGGTTACTGGCACCTATATAGATACAACCCAGAACTAAAAGCTGAAGGTAAGAATCCATTTACACTAGACTCAAAAGAACCCACAAGACCATACAGAGAATTCCTAGACGGAGAAGTAAGATATACTTCACTTAAGAAGAAATTCCCTGAAAGAGCAGAAGTTCTTTATGAAAGAGCAGAACAAGATGCAAAAGAAAGATACGAAAATTATGTTCGTATGCATTCACACTACCATCCAGTAGAAGAATAATATAAAAATTTTAAGGGACTAGAGATAGTCCCTTTTTTATATTTTTGAAAGGAAGACTCCTTATGAAATTATTATGATAAATCTATGGGAGAGATAAATTTTTAAATGAAAGTATTATCAATTATGGTGATAAATTATACTATGTATGGTATAATGGGTTATGGAGGAAGATTATGGATAAGAATCACGAAACACAAATCTTTCAAAAGCAAAATTTAGAAACTGAAAGAATTAAAAGCATTTTAAAAACTGTATACGATGCTCTTAAAGAAAAAGGATACAATCCAACTGACCAAATAATTGGATATATTCTTTCTGGAGACCCAACATATATTACAGGCCATAATAATGCTAGGGCGACAATCCAAGAAGTTGAAAGAGACGAACTTCTTGAAGAACTTCTAAATAGCTATTTGAAATAGATGTGATTTTCACATCTATATTTTATAATGTTTTAAATTATGAATAGGATTTTAGGACTTGATGTAGGAGATAAATACATCGGTGTTTCTATTAGTGACGCCACGTGTACGATAGCGAGTAACCTAGTAACTATCAGTAGAACATCCAACGAACAAGCTTACTGCGAGATCGAAAAGATTTTAATTGAAAATAATATTGAAAAAGTAGTAGTTGGTGTGCCTATTAATATGGATGGTAGCGAAACGGTTATGAGCAAAAGAATTAGAAAATTTGCAAAGAAACTAACTCCTAAATTTGGAGTTGAAGTGATATTTCAAGATGAGAGGTTTACTTCTATTGAGGCGGAAAGAACTCTAATTAAGTCAAATGTTAGACGTGAAAACAGAAAGAAGTATATCGATCAATTAGCTGCATCTATTATTTTGCAGACTTATTTAGATAGGATGAATAATGAAAATGACGGAAAAGTTTTTTGATGAAAACGGGAATGAAGTAGAATTCGAAATTATAGGAAAATTCGAAATTGACAACAAGGCTTATGCTGTTCTTGAATCTACAGAAGATGAATCCACTTATATTTTGAGAATAAAAGAGGATAAGGACGGAGAGTATCTGGAGGGAATAGGAGACGCTGAGCTTAAAGAAGCTATTGAAGCTTACGAAGAACTATTGGAGAAGGGAAAAGAAGATGGATCTAAATGCTGAATATGTAAAGAAAAAATTAAAAGAGAGTGGATATAAATTCACCAACCAAAGAGTACTTGTTTATAACTCATTTATTAACAACAAAGAAAAACATCTGACTACTGAAGAAGTTTTTCGTGATGTTTCAAAGGTAGATAGCAGCATAGGTATCGCTACTGTCTATAGAACCGTTCAACTATTCTATGAAATTGGATTAATAAACCAAATTAATTTTGGCGACAATATTACTAGATATGAAATTAAATTAAATGACAAAGAACACACTCATCATCATTTAATTTGTCTAAAATGCGGAAAAGTTCAAGAAGTAAAGATCGATTTACTCGATGAGCTTGAAGAAGAAGTAGAAAAAAATTCAAGATTTAAAATAGTAGACCATCAACTTAAATTCACTGGTTATTGCAAAGATTGTTACAAGAAATTACAGGAGAATTAAATTAATGCAAAATAACAACAAATTAAAAATAATACCACTAGGAGGTCTGCATGAAATAGGAAAGAATATGACTGTAGTTGAATATAGAGATTCAATTATCATTATTGACTGCGGGCTTACCTTTCCGGAAGATGAAATGCTGGGAATAGATGTTGTAATTCCAGATTTCACATATTTAATAAACAACAAAAAGAAAATTAAAGGGTTAGTCTTAACCCATGGCCACGAAGACCATATCGGAGCTATTCCATACCTATTAAAAGAGTTAGATATTCCAATTTATGGAACTCCTCTTACTATGGGTCTATTGGAAAATAAATTAAAAGAGCATAGAATTCCTCTTTCTTGTTTAAAGGTTGTTAAACAAGGAGATAGTATCAAGCTTGGTAAATTCGAAGTTGAATGGGTAAGAGTCAATCACTCAATTCCTGATTCTTCTTCTATATATTTGAAGAGTCCAGCAGGAAATGTATTTGTAACTGGGGACTTCAAGGTGGATTTCACACCTATTTCGGGTGAACCTATAGACCTTGCTCGTCTTGGAGAAATTGGAAAAGAAGGCGTGCTTGCTATGGTTGGAGAATCTACAAACGTACTTCGAAAAGGATACACAATGAGTGAATCCAATGTAGGAGAAACATTCAATAGAATCTTCCAAAACTTTATGAACAATAGAATCATCATAGCTACATTTGCATCCAATGTTCACAGAGTTCAACAGATTATAAATGCTGCTGAAAAATTCGGCAGAAAAGTAATTCTATCTGGAAGATCTATGGAAACTATGATGGACACGGCTAGAAGGCTCGGATATGTAGATGTCAAGAAAAATACAATTATAGACATCAACCAAATGAAGAGATACAAACCAGAAGATACAGTAGTTATCACTACAGGCTCACAAGGAGAGCCAATGAGTGCTCTAACCAGGATTGCCTTTGGTGAACACAGAAAGATTCAAGCTACTTCAGAGGATGTTATCATACTATCTGCAACGCCTATTCCAGGAAATGAAAATTCAGTTGCAAAAGTAATTAACAAACTTATGGAGACAGGTGCAAAAGTTATTTACGAAGCACTTTCTGAAATCCACGTAAGTGGTCACGCTTGTCAAGAAGAGTTAAAGATGATGCTTTCTCTTATCAAGCCTAAGTACTTTATACCTGCCCATGGAGAAGTTAGACATCTTTTAAAACATGCGGAGCTTGCTACACAAATGGGAACTGATCCATCGGATATATTTATCCTAGAAAATGGAGACGTTCTTGAATTTAACAAGGATTCTGCCGCTATAACTGGAAGTGTTCCTTCTGGAAATATATTGGTAGATGGACTTGGTATTGGTGATGTAGGAAATATTGTTCTACGTGACAGAAAGCATCTTTCAGAAGATGGACTAATAGTTGTAGTAGTTACTATTTCTAAACAAGAAGGAAGAGTTGTAAGTGGACCAGATATTATATCCAGAGGATTTGTATACGTCAGAGAATCTGTTGATTTAATGGACGAAGCAAGAGACATGGTTAAGAAGACTCTAGAAAAATGCGACAGAAAATCTATTTCTGACTGGTCAACACTTAAGACAAATATAAGGGAAGATTTAAGAGGATTCTTATATCACAGAACTAAGAGAAATCCAATGATCTTACCTATTATAATGGAAATTTGAGGAGGGACATTTTTGTCCCTAAATTTATGAGCAAAGTTAGTTACAAATATATCGAAGACTACCTAAGAAGTCTTTATAAAACTAAATCTGATCTCTTATCCGAGCTTCGAGAATATGCAGAGGAAAACCACGTTCCAATAATTGAAGAAGAGTGCGAGGAGTTCTATAATTTTCTTATAAATACGACTAAGCCAAAGAAAATCTTAGAGCTTGGAACGGCAATTGGTTATTCAGCCATCTCTTTTTCTATGAATGAGTCTGTAGAAAGGCTTGTTACAGTTGAAATAAACGAAGATATGGTTAAAATTGCAAAGAAAAATATAAAGGAATCTGGATTAGAAGATAAAACAGAAATCGTGCATTCCGATGCCTATGAATATTTGGTAGAGTCCAGTGACACTTTCGATTTTATATTTATCGATGCTGCAAAAGGACAGTATGAAAAATACTTTGACGAAGCCATAAAACTTTTAAATAGAGATGGAATCATCGTTTGCGACAATGTACTTTTTAGAGGAATGATTGCAAACCAAGAGCTGATTAAGAGAAGAAAGATAACTATAGTTAAAAGACTTAGAAAATTTTTAAAAGATATAAAAGATGATGATAGATTTTACTCTAGTATTGTTCCGATTGGAGATGGAGCTCTACTAATAAGGAGGAAATTTGAAGAAGATTGAACTTTTAGCCCCAGCTGGGGATTTAAATAAATTAAAAACTGCAATAGATTATGGTGCAGATGCTGTCTACTTGGGCGGAAGCTCCTTTGGTTTAAGAAAGGCATCTAAGAATTTTTCTATTGAAGAAATAAAAGAAGGAGTGGAGTATGCCCACGAAAGAGGCGCTCACGTCCATGTAACATTAAATATTGTTCCACACAATAACGATATAGTCGGCATAGAAGAATATGCAAAGCAGCTAGAAGATGCAGGAGTAGACGCAGTAATAATTTCTGATCCTGGTATGTTTAGCCTCGTTAAAAAAGCAGCACCAAAGTTAGATATTCATATCTCAACCCAAGGATCTGTAACCAATAGTGAGACTGTAAACTTCTGGAAGGCACAAGGTGCGAAGAGAGTAGTCCTAGCGAGAGAACTTTCCCTCGAAGAAATAAAAGAAATCATTAAAAACACAGAAGGCATTGAAATCGAAACATTTTGTCATGGAGCCATGTGCATGTCCTACTCAGGAAGATGTCTGCTTTCAAACTATATGACAGGAAGAGATGCAAACATGGGTGACTGCGCTCAACCTTGCAGGTATAAATACTACCTTGTGGAAGAGAAGAGACCTGGAGAATACTTCCCAATAGAAGAACATGAAGAAGGCACATTCATCATGAACTCAAAAGATCTATCCATGATAGCTCATTTGGATGAACTTATAGAAGCTGGAATTGCATCTATTAAAATAGAAGGAAGAGTAAAGAGTGATTACTATTTAGCTACCACAATCAGATCTTATAGAATGGCGATAGATGAATACTATAGTGATCCAAAAAATTATAAATTCGATCCATACTATGCAGAAGAACTTAAAAAAGTAAGCCATAGAGATTGGACAACGGGATTTTTCTACGGAAAGGCAAAAGAAGATTCTCAAGTCTATACAGATAATTCCTATATACGCGGATATGACTATGTGGGAGTAGTAGAAAGTTATGACGAAGAGACGAAGATTGCAACGGTTGTACAGAAAAATAGAATATTTTCTGGAGAAGAAGTTGAAATTTTCGGACCAGGAAAGAAACATTTTACTCAAAAAATAGAAAAAATGTATGATGAAGACGACAATGAAATAGAAGTAGCGAACAAAGCGCTACAGATATATAAATTTAAAACCACAGAACCTGTAGAAGAAAAATATATGATAAGGAGAAAATCTCAGTCATGAAAAAACCAGTTATAATCGGAATTGCAGGAGGAACAGGATCAGGCAAGAGCACGATCACAAAAGAACTTATAAAGCTAATAGACAAAGAAGATGTAACTATAATCGAGCAAGACTCATATTACAAAGACCAATCCAATCTTCCATTTGAAGAAAGAGTAAAGACAAATTACGACCATCCATTTGCCTTTGACAATGAACTATTAGTCCAACAACTAAAAGATTTGATAGATGGAAAATCCATAGAAAAGCCAGTCTATGATTTCTCAATTCACAATAGGACAAAGGAAACTAAAACAGTAGAGCCAAAAGATGTAATCATCTTGGAGGGAATACTTATACTTGCTGAAAAAGAAATAAGAGACTTACTAGATATAAAAGTATTTGTCGACACAGATGCAGATGTGAGAATCATAAGAAGAATTCTAAGAGACATGAAGGATAGGGGAAGAAGTCTCGACTCTGTCATACTTCAATATATGAGTACAGTAAGGCCTGCCCACATACAATTTGTAGAACCATCTAAAAGGTATGCAGATATAATAATCTTGGAAGGCGGTTATAACAAGGTGGCAATAGATTTGATCCACACAAAGATAAAAGAAATTTTAAGTAAAGAAGAATAATAAATATTTATTTTTTGAAACGAGAAGAGGCGAGAAGCCTCTTTTTTTTATGTAGATGAGATTATAAATTTTAGTCATAAGGATAAATTCTGTTTATAAGGATAAAATTTGTTCGCAAGGATAAATTTTAAAAATAAATTTAGACAATAAAAAAATCCTGCGCATGCAGGATCTTTTTAAATGGACAAAAATTAGTTTTTATTAAGGATCAATTAAATATTTCTTCTGTTAACGCTCCAGATTGAATCTGCAAGTGTGTTTTTGTATTCTGTATTTAATGATGCGTTGTAGGAAAATTCCTTGGTGCTGAAGAAATATGATCTGTTAACTCTGTCTAGGCTTCTTTCGTTCTTAATATCGTTTGAATTGTTCTTTGAAAAAAATCTCATTTTTTATTCCTCCCTTAAATTTATCACTGACTATAAAAGTCTTATCTCTTAATTTCAATTTAATTATAAATGATATTGATTGTTACTTCTGTGACCCTAATCACAAAACTAAAAATATTTTTAAAAAAATATAAAATAATCGTGCATAATCACACGTTTCACAAGACTTTCACCAAAGGTTCAAAAACTTATTACAAAATAATTTTTGATAAAATATCCAGATGTAAATGATAATAGTAAAATCTATCAATGATAAAATTATGATTTGAATTTTAAAACGACAATTTAATTTGAAAAAATTATAAGTTATACAAAAACTATCCGATAAAAATAAAAAACCGCAAAAGATTTGCGGTATAGATCTAATTTGAACTTTAAAAAATTTATTGGTGCCGAAAGTGGGAAAAGCATATGTGTTATTCTACGTAACTTTATATAACATCACATATCTTTATAATACGCTATTTTTACACATTCATATTTTCACATAACTTTTCATAACTTACTATATTTTTTATACGGTAGCCAACTTTGTAGCCAACTTTTTATAGGTAAAAGTTTAATTTATTCACATCGGTTTCCACCTTGCTAGAAACTACGTGAGTGTAGATATTCATAGTGATATCGATTGACTTGTGGCCCAGGAGTGATTGCACCACTTTTGGAGATACACCATTCTCGAAAAGCCTGGTGGCATAGGTATGGCGTATAGAGTGGATAGTCAGATCAGGGTAGCCAAATTTAGTACAGATAGATTTTAAACGATCCCGTGGGATTTTTCTATCCAAGTAGCCACCGGAGGCATTTGGAAACATTAAATTATTATCTACATAGCCGGAACGATCCGCGATATACATTTTTTGAAAACGCCTATAATTTTCTATTTTTTCGATAGCTTTTTCAGGAAGCGGCACAAACCTATAGGAGTTAAAAGTTTTAAGGGTAGTTACACCCTGGACGATTTTTCTTTTTTCACCATCATTGGAGATAGCCTGGTGCTTTGCATACTGCTTATTGATATCGATACCGCCATCGTGGAAGTCATCCCAAGTAAGAGCCAGACCTTCAGAAAGCCTGCAGCCGCTAGAAAAGTACATATAGATTAACATATCTTTTGGAGTATACCCGTCAATATTTAATTCACCTAGAACCTGGTCCTGCTGCTCCACAGTAAAGTGCTTGTATTTTTCTTTTTTAACCTTTTCTTTTTTAATTTTGATATTGATAGTAGGATCGTAAATAATAATCCTATCCGCAATAGCGTTTTTAATACAAGTTTTCACCCGACCGAAACACTGCTCCGTGATATTTAAGGAGAAGTTTTCAAGCCAGTAATTTATAGTTTTTCTAACTAGCAAAGGGCTAATTTTTGATAGTTTTACATTTTCAAGTGGACTGCGGAGGATACGCAGCCGATAATCGGCATCGTACTTTTCAAAGGTACCAGGCGTAACATTAGGCTTGATAAAGATATAAATCCAGTTTTTATAGTACACGCCAAAATTAACATCATTCTTTGTAGAGATGAGCCCTTGAGATACCTGGAGCGTCTTTTGTTTGATTTCTTCCTGGACCTCGCCTTTATTGTAGCCAGATACAGACCGCCTAACCTGAGTGCCATCGGCATTGAAGCCGACAGTGTACCTGCCAGTATAATATTTTCTACCGTTTCTGTACTGGTAGGAGATAGAGCCGTCGCCATTTTCTTTTTTAATTTTTTTCACATAAATCACCACCATGAAATTTGTAAGATCCATTTAAAACAGCGTAATTTTTAGTATATTTGAAGATATCCTTGAAGGTAAGAAAACCGTCGGGCGGATCACCTAGAGGCATATACTTTTTTAAAAAAGACAACCTACAAGCATAGGCGGAGTAACTCACACCGAATAGAGAAAAAATATAATCCGGAGGAAACCCGGAGGTTTTTTTCATCATTTCAAAAGGCATCAATAATTCACCGGCAAAGGCATTCGCAGCCTGCTCCTGTATAAAGTCCGGAAGATTTTTATTTTTAGTGAAGTGTTGCAGGAAGACATGCCCAAGTTCGTGAGCCAAGGTAAAGCGCCGCCTTTCGTGCTCGCAGCCAACGTCAATAACAATTAAATATTTTTTATTTTTTTCATCATACGCAGTAAAACCATCTAGACCGCAAAGGTCGGCATACTTAACCACGATATCGTCGCGGTATTTCAAAATATCATCGAGAAAGATAGGGATAAGCCTTTCTGCAGGAGCGATATTTTTATGGACATAGTTTGCAACACTGGCGGCATAGATTAAATTGTATTTAAAGCTATTCATAGCACCTCCAACAGGAACATATGTTCTTTTAAAAGTAAAAAATTTTTAGGGACTAAGCCCTAAATTAAATTTTATTTGAAAATAAATATAGCGCAGGAAGCGGAGCTATTTTTCACCATCGAAAAAAGTGGCGCGGATCATACGGAGCATAATTTCTTTTTGCTCGGGGGTAAGTTTTTCGTTTGCACGATAAAGCACAGAAATGCCCTCAGGGAAGTCTTCTTCTAGTACGGAGGCTTTAGTTTTTTTCAAGGCAGGGTCTGTTTTTTCATTTCCTAGAAGATAGTCAGCACTAACATTCAAAGCGCTAGCGATTTCATATAGCATAGAAGCGCTTGGGTCCCTTTTACCGTTTACATACCTACCAATGGACACCTCGGTGGTACCCACCATACGAGCTAGTTCTTTTTGAGTAATATTTTTTTCATTTAATAATTTTAAAATTCTTTTACCAAGAGCATCCATAAAAACACCACCTATCAAATTATTGGTAATTAGATTATAGCTTCAACATACCAAACGGTAAAGAGATATAACCGATAATATAATTATTTTTTAAAAATACACTTGACAATAAAACAAACGGTTTATATACTGAATATAACAAACGGTTAGAAAAGAGGTGATCGTATGAACTTAAAAAAACTAAGACTCGCTAGACTAGAAAGAGAGCTTTCACAAAAGGATCTAGCAAAGAAAATAGGAGTACATGAATTGACCTATTCAAGAAAAGAGAGAGGTCAAAGAGAGTTTACTAGAACGGAGATAGATAATCTAGCAGCGGCGCTAGACTTAACAAATGACGAAGTAAACGAAATTTTTTTTGATAACAGAATAACCGAATGTTAAATTGGAGAAACCCATGAACGAATATTTACAAAAAATTGAAAAACACATCCGGGTGAGCTGCAAGGGCGGCTTAACCATGGAGGAAGTGAGCTTCTACACCGGAATAGGGAGACAAAACCTAGAAACAATACTTTTTGAAAACTCGATCCCTTGTAACAAAATAGGATCCAAAACCATAGTAGCAAAATACTACCTAGACGAGATCCTAAAGAGCGGAGTAGAGATTTAAAAGAAAGAGGAGGAAGAAATGAGACTTGTAAACAAAGAAGGAAGAACGATCCTAAACTTCCAGGCGCCATTTTGGAGGTTCCTGGGAAAAGTAGCAACAGCGGTGCTATTTATAGCAACACTAACATTATTCTACATCATAGGGTTCATAGTAAGTGGAGTATAGAGAGGAGAAAGAAATGATACTAAAAGACTACAAAGAAGAAATGAATCTTCTAGGATACGAACTAGAAGACGGAGAAAGATTCTACAGGCTAAAGAGAAAAAACAATAGAGACGTAAATACAATCACAATTTCAAAAGAGATAAAAGGGATCTACAGCATACTGCTAGAGGGCTTCGACCATAACGACCTACACGCAATAAACTTCACGAAGGCTTTTTCTCATACGGAGATAGAGGACAGAAAAGACGCGGTAAAGATCGCATAGAGGAAAAGAAAATGAAAAAAGGTAATAAAAAAAGGTCCCGCAATTTACACCCGCAGAGACCAAAAACAAATATTTTTTATTACCTAAATTATATCAATATTTAGGAGGAAAAACAATGAAATTATACGAATTAACAGACGGATACAAAAATTTAATGAACCTAGACCTAGACGAGGAAGACGAAGGCCTACAAAAGGCGCTAAGCGTACTAGATGATGCCTTTGAAGAAAAGAGCGAAAACATCGCCAAGGTATTGACGGAGATCGACTTGGAGGCAAAGGCAATAAAGAGCGAGGAAGAAAGATTATACAAAAGAAGAAAAGCCCTAGAAAATAGGGCTACATGGTTAAAGGGATACCTAGAAGCCCAAATGATAGAGATAGACAAGAAGAAATTCACCACTAACCTTTTCACTTTTTCAATACAAAAGAATCCCGCAAGCCTAAGGATCATAGACGAAAGTAAGATCCCGGAAGAATTCTACATCATAGAGAAAAAGCTAAATAAGAAAGACCTAAAAGAAGCAGTAAAAGGCGGAGCCTACACCGACTGCGCCGAGCTAGTACAAACCGCAAGCCTAAGGATAAGGTGAGAGCATGGAAAAGAAAAACCTAAACGACAAACTTTTGTATATTCAAGCCAACCTAAAGGCGCCAAAAGGGCAATACAATTCCTTTGGAAAATATAACTACAGAAACTGCGAGGACATACTAGAGGCGGTAAAACCGCTTCTAGTAGAGGTCAAGGCAACCCTAATCATAGGAGACGAGATAGTAGTAATAGGAGATCGCTACTACATCAAAGCTACAGCGGAGCTGATAGACACCGAGTCCCAAGAAATCATAGTAAATACTGGATACGCAAGGGAAGAAGAATCGAAAAAAGGAATGGACGGATCACAGCTCACCGGAAGCGCTTCATCGTACGCTAGGAAGTACGCCCTAAACGGATTGTTTGCAATAGACGACACAAAGGATAGCGACTACACCAACAGGGACGCAGAAACGCCGTCAAGAACTCAGGCGAGGAGTAAAGCACCAAAGGCGCAAGCGAAAACTCCAAACGACTATAAAACAGAATTTATACAGCTGCTAAAAGTGAAAGAAATACCATTTACACGCCTCGCAGAATACCTAAAGGAAAACTACAAAGTAGACAAGCTAGACGGACTAAATATAAATCAATTAGAAAACCTAAAGAAAACCATCGGTGCATGGTAGAGGAGGAAATATGAAAAAAGGATACTACGCAATATTACCTGCCAACGTGAGATACGATAAAAACTTAACACCCAACGCCAAACTACTATACGCAGAAATAACAGCCCTTACAAGCGATAAGGGCTTCTGCTGGGCTACAAATAGCTACTTCGCGGAATTATACGGAGTAACTAAAGCCAGTATAACGGGATGGATCAAAAGCCTAGAAGAAAACGGATACATCACCGTTCGAATGGCATACGGGAAGAGCGGAAAAAACATAGAGAGAAGATGCATATACATCAAAGAGCCTAGCCTTGACGAAGAATTGGAAGAAGAAATGGAAGCGGAAGAAACCATGGAAGCAGAAAGCGAAATAGAGGAGGAATACCCTATACAAAATAATCTGTATACCTACCCAAAAAATATGACCACCCTACCCCAAAAATCTTTAGTACCCTATACAAAAAATTTTGAGGAGGGTACCCAAAATAATTTGGATACCCTACCCAAAAAATCTTTAGGAGGGTACCCAAAAAATCTTGGGGAGGGTACCCAAAAAATTTTGAGGGAGAATAATACAGTTAATAATACAAAGAATAATACAGTTAATAATACAGTGAATAGTGAGGAGGTAGAGGTTAAACATAAAAATAAAGATCGCGCGCAAGCTAAGAGCGAACCAAAGAAAAAAACCAAACCAAAGAAAAAAACCAAACCACCACTAAAAGCAAAAACCTATTCAGATAATGCGGAGCTAGACCAAGCCATAAAAGATTTTATAGAGAACAGGAAGGCAATCAAGCTAGCCATGTCCGAGAGAGCCATAACGCTATTTGTAAATAAGCTAAACCGAGAATTTGATACAGACGAGGAAAAGATAGAGGCAATAGACATAGCCATAATGAGGGGGTGGAGATCCGTGGAGAAGGCATGGGTCGACAACCTAAAAGCCACCAACAGACGTGATGACTTTAGGAGCTTAGAGGACTCAAAGAGACTAGCGGAGAAAAGATGGGAGGCTTTCCTAGATGCTTAGACGAGACGAGTTCGTAAAGATAATTGAATACCTGGTAGCGGTATATCCGGAGATGGAAAAGATATTCAACGCCCAAACCACGCAGGCGGTATGGTATGACCTTTTAAAAGACATAGAGTACCAAGATTTGACCCTAGCAGTAAAAGCATACTGCTCCACAGAAAGATTCTCACCAAAGCCGGCAGACCTAAGAAGGCTAGCGGTAGAAACTACCACAGCAGACAGCGACTGGAGCGAAGGGTGGTCCTTAGTACTAAGATCCATACAAAGATACGGAATGTACCAAGAAGGTGAAGCCCTAGACTGGATAAGAGACCAAGACGCCATAGCAGCGGAAGCCATACGAAGGCTAGGCTATAAAAACCTGTGCCTAGCGGAGGACCAAATGCCATTTAGAGCAAACTTCAGAAAGGTGTATGAGGCGCAGAAAGACCAAAAGACATTCATCAAGAAGCTACAGCCAGAAGCTAGAAAGAGGCTGCTAGAAAACAAAGAAAAGGCAAAGAGAAAGCTTATAGAGCTAAACCCTGGAGCGGAATACAACCCAGACGATCTAGACGACTACCTAGACGCCATAGGAGGCGGAGAATGAAATACAAACTGGTCTACAATTTAACACTGCCTACCACCAATAAAATAGTGGAGGCAAACCGGAAAAATAAATACGCAGGCGGACAGCAGAAAAGGAAGTACACCGACATAATCACTCTTCTGACTAGAAGCCAGATAAAAAAAGAGATCACGGAGAAGGTGGACCTACACTGCCACTGGTACTGCAAAGACAGGCGCACCGACAAAGACAATGTCAGCGGAGGCTTGAAATTCGTACTAGACGGGCTACAAAACTCCGGCATACTAAAAAACGACGGGTGGCAGGAAATAGGAAATATATTTCACTTCTTCCACATAGACAAGAAAAACCCAAGATTAGAGCTAGAGCTCGTAGAAATTAAAGAAAGAGAGGAATAACATGAACGCAGTAACACTTATAGGCAGACTAACGAGGGATCCGGAGCTCAGATACACACCAAGCGGAAGCCCTACGGTAAGATTTAACGTCGCAGTAGATAGAGGCATGACCAAAGAGAAAAGGCAGGAAGCAGAAAGTAAAGGATACGCCACAGCGGACTTCATAAACTGCATAGCCTGGGGAAGGATAGCGGAAACAATCGCCAATTACTTTGACAAGGGACACAGAATAGGAATCACGGGATCCATACAGACGGGAAGCTACGAAAAACAAGATGGGACTAAAGTCTACACCACAGACGTGCTAGTAAAAAACGTGGACTTCATAGACTATAAGAAAGCAGACCAAGGCGCAAGTCAATCCAGACCTACCGGAGGAAATAGCCAAGAAGAATACACTGGAGACTTCGAAAGAATAGAGAACACCGACGACATACCATTTTAAAAAATAAACACGGAGGAAGAAAATGAGAATTAATGAATTTATTGAAAAACTAGAAAAGATACATGAGAAAACGAGCCTACACTTTAAGATTAATCGCCATCTAGATGGAATGGACATATTTATAAGTTTTCCAGACGATGATTTACTAATAGCCCAAATAGTCGAAGAAAAAGAAAATATACTGGATACAATGAATCCATACTTCGTGCGCCTAGACGACGAACTAAGAGCGGAGCTATTCGACCTATTCACGGAGTATGTAAAAACACCGATAAGCGAAAGGGCGGAGGAAAAAAGATTTATAATACCGCTACCTGGACTAGTAACCACGGACGGAGAACAGCAGTATTTAACCCACAAAGAAAATAGGCTCTTTGCTTGCAGACGAAAAAAGAACCTAAGACAAACCTGGAAGGAAAAAGACCTGAGGTACGTACCTGAAAGATACAGACAGTACGCAGTGGAGGTAAAAGAGTGATAGATATAAACGAACAAATAGGAAACGAAATAGCTGATGCGTATAACGCGGGATTTGAAGATGGCAAAAAGCGCGGAAGAAAACTAATAGAACTTGTAGAAAAGTGGGCGGAGGAAAAAGACTTACTACATGAAGAAAATGCAGGAAGACAATTCATGAAGTTTATAGAAGAGGTCTTTGAATTTAAGACGGAGATGGATTTATTAAATTTATTTGGTGCGAATGAATTTACTTTTAAAGATATAGAGCTTGAAATGGGCGACATATTCGTTACTTTAATTATTTTATGCAAGCAGCTACAAGTGGACCCATTACAGTGCCTAGAAATGGCGTACGAAAAGATAAAAGGCAGAAAGGGAAAAACCATAGGAGAAACCTTTGTAAAAGAGGAGGACTTATAGTGCTAGCAGTAGGAGACAAGGTAAAGATATACCAGAAATGGAAGAAAAAAGAAGATGGGGAAGAAGTTACAAAGAGAGGAAAAATAAAAGCGGTATATAAAAGATTTTATTTAATTGACTGCGGAGAATACCTGGAGTGCGAAATGGTAGGAGACGTAATATGCGGTGGGACAAAGAGCTAGAGTACAAACTAAGAGAGTTGCCACTAAGGGTGAAGGCGCTAGAGAACCTAGAGGACAGAATATCATACCTAGAAGAGACTAAGTACCTGGTCAAGCCGGTGAATACTGACAGCGTACCGGCATGCGGAGGAATCACCAAAGGTGAAGACGTACTCGTAAACAAGCTAGTAGAAATAGAGGAGCTAAAAAAGAATTTAAAAAGCACCGAGAAAGAAATAGCATGGCTCAAACAGGGGCTGGAAGTTTTAAACGACATGGAGAAAGACGTCATAAACAAAATGTGCTTTGATAAGATACAGATAAAGAAAATCTGCGAGGAGCTAGGATATGAAAAAAGCCAGATATACCGCATAAAGGATCAAGCCATCTACAAGATGACCATAGCCCTATACGGAATAATTTACAGCTAAACAAAAATGGGAAAAATAGGGGAACTTTTATACAGAAATCTGTGATAGTATGGTATTGTAGGAACTAGAGGGAAGATCCTACAACGGAAGTAGAAGTTTGTTTAGAGTTTTTCAAGAATAATCACCTCGAAGATTCAACAAACGAGGATACAGATTACCTCCATTAAAATTCTTTCTTTAATATTTTTGATACTTTTTGAGAAAAAGTATACGGAAAAGCCTGTCGGAAGATGGGCTTTTTTAATTGGTCATAAGTGGGAAGTGCTACAAGCCCTATATTTGCACACAGGGGAGGGAGAAAGGCTTGTATATAAAATTAAAGAAGATATCAAGAGGGTTCATACTATATAGCCCACACGGACACTCGCATTTTAAAAATAAAAAGACGGCAAACAAGTGCCGATGCCTAATTGAAAAAGGGATATACCCAAATAACAAATACTTTCAAGAAAGCTGTAGAAGGCTTCTAAGTAAAGAGGACCTAGAAAGACTAAGGCAGAAAAGAAAAAAAGACAAATACATAAATATAAACAAAGGGAGGAGCCAATGGAGAAAGTAAAAATTTTATATAAAAAAGTAGACGAGCTAATACCATACGCAAACAATCCACGGCATAACGATGGAGCAGTAGACGCGGTGGCAGAAAGTATAAAAGAATTTGGATTCAAAGTACCAATCATCATAGACGAAGACGGAGAAATAATAGCTGGACATACGAGACTAAAAGCAAGCAAGAAGCTAGGAATGGAAGAAGTACCCTGCATAGTAGCAAACGACCTGACACCGGAGCAGGTGAAGGCATTCAGACTAGCAGATAACAAAGTCGGAGAACTAGCTACCTGGGACTTCGAACTATTAGAAAGTGAACTGGAGGCAATAGAGAGCTTCGACATGGTAGACTTTGGATTTGACGAGGCGGAGCTAAAAGAAAATTTTGAAGATGATAATTTCAACCTAGAGGAAGAACTGGAAGAAGCAGCGGAGAAAGATCCAATCACAAAACACGGAGACATCTACAAGCTAGGTGAGCACTTCCTAATCTGCGGAGACGCCACAAACGAAAACGACATTAAAAAGATAGCAAGCCCAGACGGAGTAGATCTAGTAGTTACAGATCCGCCATACAACGTCGACTACGAAGGAACGGCAGGGAAAATAAAAAACGACAACATGGAAGATGAAAAATTCCTATGTTTTTTAAAAGATTCATTTGAAAACATAAAGCACTTTTTAAAACCAGGCGGAGCATATTATATCTGGCATGCGGACTCAAAGAGATTGTACTTCTCCGAAGCATTAAAAGCAGCAGAAATGGAAGAAAGACAAAACCTAATCTGGGTAAAAAGTAGCCTTGTGTTAGGAAGGCAGGACTACCAGTGGAAACATGAGCCCTGCCTATACGGGTGGAAGGAAGGCGCCGCACATTACTTCATAGACGAATTCACAAACACCACAGTATATGACGACGCGCCAAACTTAGCTAGGATGAGTAAAGAGGAGCTAAAAGACTACGCAAAGACTCTGCTAAGCGTAATAGAGGATAGGACAACCATTCTCAGGGAGGACAAGCCTTCATCAAGTAGACTACACCCTACCATGAAGCCTGTACCACTTATAGCAAAGCAGATAAAAAACAGCAGCAGGAAGGGAGAAATAGTCCTAGATATATTTGGAGGAAGTGGAACCACCCTAATAGCATGCGAGCAAACGGGAAGAAAAGCACGCCTAGTAGAGCTAGACCCAGTATACTGCGACGTAATAGTAAAGAGGTGGGAGGAATTCACCGGAGAAAAGGCGGTAAAGATAAATGAGTGATTTTATTATTGAGTTAAAAAGATACAGACGAACCCTACCAAGAAATGTATTGAAGACCATACGAGGACAAGCACTGGCAGGGGACCTAGAAGGTGCTAGAAAAGGATTAAAGAGTGCCCTAGATAAATACTCAAAGAGATGAGAAAAAGGCGCTACAAATTGACGGTGGCGCCTATTTTAAAGGGGTGAGGTGATGCTGACAGATAAGCGAGAGAAATTCGCGCAAAATTTAAATGCAGGATTATCGCAAAGACAAGCATATAGAGAAGCATACCCAAAGAGCAGAAAATGGAAGGATTCCACCGTAGATAAAAGAGCTAGCGAACTTTTAAAAAATGGGGAGGTTTTGGGGAGGTACCAGGAACTTCAAAAACAGAAGGCAGAAGACCGAAGAAAGAAAAACTTGTGGTCTTACGAAGATTCAGTAAAAGGGCTGAAATGGGTTGTAATACAAGCCCAGATAGATATTCAAGAAAATGGATTCAGACAGGCAAACAGTAGTGCATTCATAAACGCAGTAAAGGAATTAAATGACCTGGTGGGCTTAGGAGAACCTAGAGAGGCTAAGGTAGAGCTAGATAGGGTTAAGATAGACAAGATACGCGCAGAAATAAATTCAGATAAAGAAGATACGCAGGAAGAAAAGGTGGCGGAGCTACTAGAGGGAGTTATCGATGCTTACAAAGAAACAAAGTGAAGTATATAATAGCTTTTTAAAAGAGAACCCGAAAATATTAGTAGTTAGCGGAGCTAAAAGAGCAGGAAAAACCTTTGTTTTAAACTTTATTTTTTTAAACCACATAGTGAAATATAGAAACATGGGAGTGAGCTTCATCATCGGAGGAGCTACCCAAGCAAGTATTAGGAGAAACGTCCTAGACGACCTAGAAAACATACTGGGTAAGGAATTAAAGCTAGATAAATCAAACGCTGTAGAAATATTTGGAAACAAGGTGTACTGCTTTGACGGAGCCAACGCGGACTCGTGGAAGAAGGTTAGAGGTTTCACCGCAGCAGGTGCCTTTTTAAACGAAGGGACGGCCCTGCACGATACATTCATCAAGGAAGTAATATCGCGGTGCTCATACGACGGAGCAAGAATATTCATCGATACGAACCCAGAAAACCCGGCGCACCCAGTAAAAACAGACTACATCGATAATGACGGGCAAAGGCTAAGCAATGGACAGTTAAACATACGAGCTTTTAACTTTAACCTATTTGACAATACGCAGCTAAACCGAGAGTACGTAGAGAGTATAGTAGCAGCTACACCGTCAGGAATGTTCACAGATAGGGACATCTGGGGACGATGGGTAAGTGCGGAGGGCGTAGTATACCCGGACTTCGACCATGAAAAGCACTACACAGACGCCAAAGATTATGAGTATATAAAATACTTTGCAGGGGTAGACTGGGGGTACGAGCACTACGGATCCATAGTCGTGCTAGGAGAAACCACAGACGGAAAAGTCGTTCTAGTGGAGGAGGTGGCAAAGCGCCACAAAGAGATTGACTACTGGAGTGACGAGGCAAAGAGGCTAAAAGAAAAGTACGGAAATATCTGCTTTTACTGCGATACAGCAAGGACGGAGCATATAGACAGACTACGTCGAGACGGCATAAAGGCGGTATACGCAAACAAGGCGGTGCTGAGCGGCATAGAAGAAGTGGCAAAGAGATTCAAAGCCGGAAGTCTACTCATAGACAAGAAGGTAAAAAGGTTCAAAGAAGAGATAAACATGTACGTTTGGAATGAAAAGACCGGAGAACCAGTAAAGCAATACGACGACGTACTAGACGCCATAAGATACGCCATATATACAGAATTTGACAGACGCAGAAAGCCGCTAACTATTTCAAAGAAAAAGTTGAGGATATAAAATGGAAAGTTACATCACAGAATACTTAAAACTACAAAGAATGGTACAGCTACCAAAAGAGACGGAGATCACAGACAAGCTAATAAATAAGCTAATAGAGGACCACGGAAAAAACCTAGATAGATACAAAGTGCTTCAAGGATACTACGAAGGTTACGCGAAGATATTCGAAAGGGAAAAGGACGAGTACAAAAGCAATAACAAGTTAAAGCTAGACTACGCAAGCTACATAGTAGACGTGTTCCTAGGGTTGTTTGTAGGAAATCCAATCACCTATACAGTGTCGGAGGAATACCAAGAAGTAATGGAGCAGCTGCAGCAGGTATTCGACCTAAACGATGAGCAGGACGAAAACACCGAACTGGCCAAGATGGCTAGCATAAAGGGCAGAAGCTACGAGATAGTATACTTGGACGAAGAAAGCAACATCTGCTTCAACGAGGTCAAGCCGGAGAATATTGTACTGGCATACGACGACAGCATAAAGCCGGCGCCACTATTCGCGATATATTTTATAAAGAAAAAGATTGAGGACAAAGAGGTCATAGACATAACCCTCTACACCAAGGAAGCAATCAAACACTACACGTCAGACGGAGGAAAACTAACCCAGACAGACGAAGAAACAAACTTCTTTCAAGAAATACCAGTAGTAGAGTTTTTAAACAATGATGAGGGAATAGGAGACTTCGAGAGGGTAATACCTCTAATTGACGCCATAAACAAAGCTCAGTCAGACACAGCCAATGACTTTGAGGAGTTCACCGATTCGATACTAGTCCTATCAGGAATGCCACAGGCGGACGAAGAAGACCTCCAAATGATAAAAGAGGATAAGATACTACTACTAGACCGTAAAGACGGAGGACAGGCGGCAGAGTGGCTCGTGAAGCAGATAAACGACCAAGCCACAGAAAGCTATAAAAACCGCCTTGATAGAGATATCCACAAATTCGCGAAAGTACCTAATATTTCAGACGAGGCCTTCGCTTCCAACATAAGCGGAGAAAGTATGAAGTATAAGCTATTCACCACAGACCAAGTTATAGTGGCAAAGCAAAGGAAATTCAAAAGCGCAATACAAAGAAGAATAGATCTTATACTAAAGATACTAAACCTAAAAGGAAGCGCCGGAGACTTCACGTATAGGGACGTGTCGATAGTATTTAACGACAACAAGCCATACAACGAGCTAGACAACATCACCACAGTAAAAGCCTGTCTAGACGCAGGATTGTCAAAGACATACTCCTACGGAAAATTAAGGGATATAGACGACATACAAGAAGAAATAGCAAGGCAGGAGCAAGAAAAAGACGCATACGCCGAAAGTTTCAACAAAGAGGTAGAAGATGGACAAGGAATTCCTGGACCTACAAAAGAAGTTCGAGAGACGACTCAAGGATAAAGAAAAGGGAGTAGTTAAAAACTACGCAGCAAGTTATAAAAGACTAAAAAAAGAAATAGAAAAGATATACGAATCATACGAAAAAAATGGAACCCTATCCATGGACGACCTAAGAAAATATAACAGGCTAAAAAACCTAGACGCAGACACAGCAAAGACAATGCAGGAACTCTACAAGCAAAATACAAAGCTAATTAAAAACAGTCTAGGGGAAATCATCGATAAAACTTGGAAGGGCTCCCTAGAGGCGCTAGGAGCCTCTGGTGAGGTCCCTACAGTAAAGAGGAGCTTCAATACAGACGAGCTAGTACACCAAGCCGTAGCAGGTAGAGTCTGGACAGAAAGGATCAACCATTACGGAAACAATTTTATATACGATGTACACACCATAATCAGGAAGGGCATAGAAGACGGAGACACCTTCACCACCATGGCCAAGAACCTCAAAACCAGGTACGGAGAAGACATAGGAAACACGGTGAGAATTGCTAGAACCGAAGGCGCAAGGGTACAAGCCTACACAGCAGACAAAGTCATGAGCGAAGTAAACAAGGAAGTAAAACTTTTAAAGACCTGGAGGACCATGGAAGACAAATCCGTAAGACATACCCACGTTTTAATGGAGGGAGTAACAGTAAAATTTGACGAGGAGTTTATACTGCCTAGCGGAGTGCGGTGCATGTACCCTAAAGGAACTGGAGTCGCGGCGGAGGATATAAATTGTAGGTGCTACGTAGAATACACAGCGGATAAAAAAGAAGAAGAAAATAGTGCTAAAACCATTGAAAAAACTGATGAAAAAGCCGATAATAAAACTGTAGACGAAGCAACAGCTAAGAAAATAAAGGCAAGACAAAACTTTGCATATGACTACTTAAAGGGACAATTTCTAATGAAAAACGTCGAGTATAAAGCAGTTGAAGATTTAAAGGAACCACTAACCACCGAAGAAATAGTGAAAAAGATATCCGGAGGAGATAAGACCGGAGGATCCTGCAGTTCTCTCGCTTTTGCTTACATCGCCAACAAAAATGGAATGGACGTAATAGACTTTAGAGGCGGGAAAAGTAGAGATGTAATGAGCGCTTCATATAACATAGAACAAATGCTAGACATTTCTGGCGGGAAAGGAATTAAAAATGAAGGAGAAACGGAGTTGTCAGTCGCACTAGATACAATATCTAAACTAGAAAAAGATAAAGAGTACTACCTCGCTGCAGGAAGTCACGCCGCCATAGTAAAACGCACAAAAGATGATTTCTTCTATTTAGAGCTACAGTCAGGTACAGAAAAATACAATGGGTGGCAAAACTGTAAAGAAACTATATTTGGAGATTTAACCAACACGCTAACGGGTCGATTTGGATGCGAGGACACGCCTAGAACAGTTGACGGCAATCCACGGCCTAGCCATGCCATGGCCATAGAAGTGGACTCATTCAAAGGAAACGAAGAATTCCGAAATCTGATGGGACACATAAATACCGAAGCAAAAAAACAAAAGAAAGGGAAGTCAGGTTATGAAAAATAACTGGTATAAAAAGAAAAAAGACAGTCAAGTCTGGTGGAAGTATACACCGGAGGAAATAGGAGTCTGGATCTTTTCATTCGACAGGAAGAAAGAATATAATATGTTTAGGGATTACCCATACAAACTGACGGAGAAAGAGAAAGAAATATTTGATAAAGAATACCCAAACTGGAAGGAATTCTTTTCAGACAGACAATAAAAAAACTAAGCACACCAAAGCACTTGGGGTGCTTTTTTAATGCGATTCTTTGCAGATAAAAAAGGTTTTAATAAAAAAGCATATAGTCTTTCACTGGCTAGACGTTAAAGAAGCCTGGAATACAAGTCGACGGACGGAAAAACGGGAGGAAGTATGAAATTTAAAAGATTCTTTTATTCACCAGACCCAGACCAAGCAGGTCAAGCAGTAGCGGGTGAAGAAGTAGAAACGAAGGAAGATAAGACGTACACGCAGGCAGAAGTTGACGAAATGCTAAATGGCTACAAAACACAGGAAGAAGTAGACAACATAGTAAAGCAGAGACTAGCACGAGAAAGACAGAAAGCCGAGGAAGAGAAACAAAGGGAAGAAGAAGAAAAGAAGGAAGCGGAAAGACTTTCCAAGCTCACAGAAAGCGAAAGACGCAAAGAGGAGCAAAGGAAGGCCGAGGAAGAAATAGCGGAGCTAAAGGCAAAGATTGCAAGAAATGAACTAGAAAAAGATACCATAGACAGGCTTAATGAGGAGGGACTACCTATCCAATTTAAGTCTTTTTTAATGCAAGAAAACGCCGAGAAAACAAACGAAGCTATTAAAACCTTTAAGGAAGCATTCAACCAAGAGATCCAAAATCAGGTAGAAGAAAGACTAAAAGGCAAAACGCCTGGAGGACAAACAGGAAGCGCCGACTTCGATCCTTGGGAAAATTTAAAAGCAAAATATAAGAGGAGTTAAAACATGGCAATTAAAATTTACACAAAGCAATACGCAGGACTACTACAAAACATATTCGAAGTAAAACAAAACTTTTTAAGAACTTTTGGAGGTAGCCTACAAGTTAAAGACGGAATCACAAACAAAGATACTTTCATCGACCTAAAAGTATCAGATACAGACGTGGTAGTACAGGACTATTCAACAGACGCCAACACTGGATTTGGAACTGGTACAGGTAAATCTAATAGATTTGGAGAAAGAAAAGAAATAAAGTCAGTGGACGCTCAAGTAGCATACGAAAAGCCACTAGCAATCCACGAAGGCGTAGACAACATGACAGTAAACGACAACGCGAACGAAATCATCACAGAAAGAGCTTCACTGCACGCAGAAGCATGGATCGAGCAATTAAACGGCCTACTTTCAAAAGCACTTTCAGAAAACGCAGGCAAAACACTTACAGGAAAACTAGCAGTAGAAGACATCATCAAGGCATTTAACGACGCAAACAAAGAATTCATCAACAACAAGGTAGCTAGAGGAGTAGGTAGAGTGGCATACGTAAACGCCGACATTTACAACATGCTTGTGGACAACAACCTAGCTACTACAGCAAAAGGATCCACAGTAAACATTGATAGAAACGAAATCAAAATGTTCAAAAGCTTCATCGTAGAGCCACTAGCAGACGAGTACTTCCAAAAGGGAGAAAATATCATATTCGCAGCGGACAACGTAGGAGTAGTAGGAGTAGGTATTGAAGTGTATAGAGTACTAGACTCCGAGGACTTCGCAGGCGTAGCAATCCAGGCAGCGGCTAAGTACGGAAAATACATTCCAGAAAAGAATAAAAAAGCCATCATCAAGGCTAAATTATCTGCTGTAGCGGCATAGCCATGGACAGCCAAGATTTAAGAAAACTATACCTAACTCAGATAGAAGATTACTGCAACGTAATCTTTAACAAACCATACCCTGCAGGGATAGAGCTTGCACTGGATACCCTTTGCAAGCTAGACCCTTTGCAGTTCGCAATATCAAGCGAAAGTCTATCAGACATGAGCACCACATACGCAACGCCAACCAACGGAAGCGGAATGCCAGACTTCATCATCTCCTGGATAGACCCATACAGACGCCCATTCTTAGTAAGCAGCAAGAAAAAGAAGGTCTACAATGACGGTCGCGGATAACTCGAAGGTAGAGGAATTCCTACAAAGATTGATAGACCTAGAGAGTAGAAGCCTAAAGGTCGGCATACTGGCAAAAGAGGGCGGAGAAATACTAACCATCGCCAACGTTCATGAATATGGGTGCGACATACCGGTGACACCAAAAATGAGAGGCTATTTCAGACATACGTTTGGAGTATCAATAAGACCAAATACATCGGTTATAAAGATACCAGAAAGAAGTTTCATAAGATCGAGCTACGACAGCAAGGGAGACGAAGTAAAAGAGACCGGAGCGGACTTTTTAAATAAAGTTATAGACGGAGAAATGAGCGTAGACAGTTTCTACAAGATACTAGGACAGACAGTGGCGCAGACCATACGAAATTACCTAGTAAAAGAGGTAACGTCGCCGCCAGATTCATCTTTTACCATAGCCCACAAAGGCGGCAAAAGTAACCCTCTTGTAAACACAGGAAGACTGGCCAATTCGATAGACTACGAGGTGATATGATGTACAATTTTAAAAGACTAGTGGCCAAGTACTCCAAAGGAACCACCACAGCAAGAATCAAGGCGGAAGGGTACTACGACCAAGAAAACGGCGGAGACTACGTAGAGGGACAAGAAATAAAAATAGTACTAGCACCTGCAGCGGTAGTGCCTCTAGATAAAGACGATTTAAAGTTTGATACAGGCGGCACCTACTCGGCAGACAATAGGAAGCTATACTGCTATACGAAGCTAGAGAAAGGCGTAGTCATCGAGAACCTACAAACCAACGGCACAAACAAAGTATACAAGATACTGGCGGAGCGAGACTACTCAGACTACGACCCGGGATTATACATTTACATTTTAGAAAGGGCGGATAGAGATGATAAAACTACTTCGTAACACACTAGTAAAAGAGCTAAATAAAGAAACCGGCTATTTAATAGTCCGCACAGATAACAGCGGCAAAAAACCTAAATACCCTTTTTACTCATATAAATTCACCACCCTAAGACAAAACACCGGAGACGGTGGAATTTTAAAAGAAAGGTTTGAGCCGTCACTAGATAAAGACTTCAAATACGACGTAGTAAATACCCTAGAATTCCAACCGAAAGCCATCATGTCATTTAACGCATACTCAGACGATTTGGAGGAGTGCCAAGACGCAATACTAAGAGCCTGGGAGTGGTTCAGATTTAAAGGTAGGCGGATACTTGGAGACATTAACTACGTGGTAGTAAACGTAGGAGACATACAGGATAGAACGGTTTATTTGACTGGGAAATACGAGTATAGACAAGGATTTGACGTAGAATTTAGAGTGCTACATCAAATGGAAGATAGAGCAGAAACAATAGAAAGCTATAAGATACAAGGAGGCTTTAAATGATATTAGACTTTCCTGTAAACATACAAAGGAAAACGGTGGGGGTTTCAGAAAGAGGATTTGGTACAATTCTAATATTTGACACCACCAAAGATTTTGATTATAAAATCATAAGCGCAGAAAACGTAAAAGACCTAGAAGTAGGCTCAAAAGCCTATAAGTTAGCTACAAGGTTATTCATGCAAAAACCACAGCCACAGGAAGTGGCAGTGGTAGGAAAAAAGGGCGGAGCAGTAGATGGATTTAAAACCATTTTAGAAGAAAATAGCGACTTTTTCTTTTTAACCTGCACCGACAACACCATAGAAACGATAAAGGGATTATCCGAGCTATGCCAAGTTAACAATAAGGTATACGCAGCCACAGTAAACAGCCTAGAAGAAATTCAAACCCTATACGGAGAAACCTTCGACAACACCTTCATCATGTACCACGACGACCCGGACGCATACGTAGCCGAAGGGCTAGCGGTTATCATGTCATACAAGATCGGAGGCAAAACCGCGAAATTTAAAACAGTACAGGGCGTAAAAGAGGCTAAGATAAACGCGACAAAACTTGTAGAGCTACACAAAAACAACATATTCACCTACATTAGAAAACTAGGAGTTTTACAAACCACCGAAGGTAAAATGCTAAGCGGAGAATATATAGACGTGGTGCTAGGAGAATACTGGATCAGATTCAGACTAGAAGAAGCGCTACAAAGACTAGCACTTGTAGAGGACAAAATACCATACACAGACCGAGGAATCGGAATGCTTGTCGGAGAAACCGAGAAGGTATTGTCTAGAGCAGTAGACCAAGGAATCGTTGAAGAGGGACAGTATAGAGTCGACTACAGGCTTAGAAGAGACGTTCCAAGCAACGAAGTGGCCCTTAGAAAATACGACTACGTAGTATGGACAGCAATGCTTCAAGGCGCAATCCATACAGGACAAATCAGCGGCATACTAACCTACGACATAGTGAATAGTGAGGAGGATAGATAATGGCAGAAAAAAGAACCTACACCTACGATCCAGAAAAAGTCATAGTAAAAGTAGGTGGTGTATATTTAACAGGCTTTTCAGACGGAGGAAAAATAACAATCGAGCAAAATGAAGACGACGTCATACCAAAGGTAGGAGTGGACGGCAGCGTACACTATACCATCAACCACGATAAAACCGCCAAAGCCAAACTACCACTGATGTCTACAAGCCCTCATATACCATATATACGAGACCTAGCAAGGGACAACAGGGACTTCAACTTCACCATGGTGGACATGAACGATAATGGGATGAACCTTTCCTGCGATGAGTGCAGAATAATCAAGACACCAGACTACAGCAGACAAAAGGAAGCGGAAGAAGTAGAATTTGAAGTATTTATACCATTTTTTAAATAGAGAGAGCCTTTAAATAGGCTCTTTTTAAATTTGAGGAGGAAACATGGAACTAAAAACAAAAGAATTTAAGATGGGAGACACAACCTACACACTACAGTCATTACCAGTAAGACAAGCCTTAAAGCTAAGAGATAGATGGATTACAAACGGAGAAGCATCCCAGGAAAAAATGTACGAGCTACTATTGGAGAACGTAGTAGTACAACCGAAAGTCAAGCTAGATGACTTCGAGACAGTGGCAGAGGTAGAAACCCTAGGACTAGAGTGCCTAGAATTCTTATACGGAGAAAAAGAAAAAAACTAGAAAAGGAAGTACAGAAGTACTATGAGGAATTCTACAGACCGGCAATAATACTCACCACAAACGGAGTACTGACCTGGTCGGAGCTAGACAAGATAGATAGAGAGGAATTCTTCAAAATAGTAACAGCGTACGCAAAGTACGTGGAGGAGGTGGAAAATGGCAAACCTTAGGGAGCTGTACTGGCAGTTAGGAGTTAAAGACAAAGCCAGTAAAGAAATAAAGAAAATAGACGGAGCCGTCGGAAAACTAAAGAAGAATATGGGGGAAGGTGCAAAGAACGTAGAAAAATACGGAGTAGCCTTCCAAAAGTTTGGAAGAAAAGTACAATCCGCAAGCAGAAAATTATCAGGCATAGGATCATCACTCACCAGTTTTGGTAAAAAAATGACCCTAGCTACACTACCTCTATCCCTAGCAATGAGAGGAGCAGCCAAGGAAGCACTAGGACTAGACTCAGCCATCCGTCAAATAACCACCCTTACCGACGAGAACGTACTTCCTACAGATCAAATAAAGAAAAACGTAAGAGAAATATCCGACATGTCCGGAGTAGCACAGCAAGAAGTCGCCAAAGCGATGTACACAGCTTTGTCGTCCGGCGTAGACCAAAAAGAAGTAAAGGGCTTCGTAGAGAAAAACATAAAACTGATGAAGGCAGGTTTCACCGACATGGACACCGCCATAGATATCAGTACTACGATTAAAAACGCATACGGAAAAGCGGCGCCGGAGCTAGGGAAAATGCATGACATCCTTATAGAAACCCAAAACCTAGGTAAGGTAACCGTAGACGAGCTAGGAAACTCCATGGGTAGAATTATCCCAACAGCAGCAGCTGCAGGGGTAGGACTAGAGCAGGTAGGAGCAAGTTATGCAATACTAACCGCAAAAGGTATGAACGCGGAACTAGCAACAACCACCCTAAACGCGATGATTGCAGAAATGGGCAAAACTGGAAGTAAGACCGACAAAGCACTAAGAAAGATGACTGGTAAGAGCTTTAGAGAGCTAATAAAAGAAGGTCACAGCGTAGGAGACGCCCTAGAATACATCAAAAAGTACAGCACGGAAGCTAACGTCACCCTAGAGGATATGTTTGGAGACATGAGCGCGGGAAAAGCGGCAAACTTTATGATGGGAGAAACGGCGGACGAGTACAAGAAATTCCTAGACTTAGTCAAAAACTCGGACGGAGTAGCCGATGAAAACATGAAAAAACTCATGGGACCGGCAGAAAAACTAAAAGAAGCCACCAACAAAGCCAAGAACTCACTAATAGACCTAGGAGGCAAATTATCTCCATACATCGAAAAACTAGCAGACGGAATAACATGGCTTTCAGATAAGTTTAACTCCCTAGACGACGACACCAAAGACACCATAGTGCAATGGGCGGGAATTATTGTCGTAGCAGGGCCACTAATATCGGTTGTAGGGACCGTAGCCGGAGTGCTAGGAAAAACCGGAAATATACTAGGTTTTGTAATAGGAAAATCCGACCTTCTAGTAAAAGGTTTTGGTCTTCTAAGTGGCGGAGCCATAGGTGTAGGAAAAGCGGTAATCGGGTTCTTCTGTTCACCGCTAGGAATGACAATAGGAATAATCGGTCTAGTAGTAGGAGCAGGAATACTGCTATATAAAAACTGGGGCAAAGTGAAAGCTAAAGCCCAAGAACTAGGCGGAGGACTTAAAGGATATCTGCTAGCACCTATAGAACTGGTAAAAGAAGGGTTTAAAGACCTAAAAGACAAAGCCGTAGGAGCACTAGACAGAATAGCGGACAAGTGGAATAGCGTAAAAAGCTTTTTTAAAAATCCGATAAAGGGGACTATAGAGTTTTTCTCGAAAGGTAAAAAAGAAAGCGCCAGAATGTCAGCGGGAGCAATGGCAGACGCAAACTTCCACGCTACCGGGCTAGACGCGGTGCCATACGATAACTACCCGGCATACCTACACAAAAACGAAATGGTTTTAACGGCAGACGCAAGTGAGAAATTTAGAGCCCTAGGAGGAACTAAAAACACTGTACCGACACTAAAAACTCAAACGATAAGTAACAGCGCAACCAATACAAGCTCCATAAGCCCAGTGATAAATATTTCTATCAACGGAGAAAGAAAAGAAAGTGAAGCCCAAGACATAGGCGCAGCAGTAAGACAAGAACTGGATAATTTCTTCAAGAAGCTACAGCTACAGGGGGTATAGAATGGCAAAAGCAAACACTACCAGAATCAGGCTAGAAGACGTCATACTAGACGCAGTAGTTAAAGAAAGCCCAACAATGACCGCAGACGTCACAGACAAGCCGGTGGAGAAAGGTGAGGACATTTCAGACCACATGAAGAAAAAGCCCTTCACTTTGCAACTAGACGGATCCATGGTAAATAACGCCGCATCTAAACTAGCACTTTTGAGGAGCTACCAAAAGGACGCAAAACTTCTAAAATACACAGGAAGAAACATATTCGATAATATGGTTATCACTAGCATAAATACAGACCACAGCGTAGAAAATTCTAAAGGGTTTGACTACTCGATAACCCTGCAGCACGTGAAAATAGCTAAGCCGGAAACGTTCGAGGTAAACGTGAAGAACCCAGATACTAAGAAGCAAGACGCACAGACAGCCACGAAGGTGAAGAAGAAGACGAACGCAGGAAGAAAGCAGGTATTAAATCGATGAAATACATTAATATTGATAAAAGCCAAGTGCCGTATGAATTCGAGATAGCGCTAAACGGAGCCACTTTCCAATTTGAAATAAACTACAATTCAGTAGGAGATTTCTTCACGGTTTCACTAAAGAAAGACCACATAGAAGTAGTGTCTGGAGTAAAAGTAGTATACGGAGTGCCGATATTTGACAACCTAGACCATCTAGACATACCAACAGTAATTATCAAGCCGCTAGACACCACAGGAAAGACCGAGAGGGCGGACTACGACAACCTAAACGAGGACGTGTTTTTATATGTACTGGATCCAAGAAATTGAAGTATACGCAGGACAAAAGAAATTTAAAAGCACAGGAGAAGACGCACTGGAAATAGATTTCGATGTACCTTTCAACGATAAAAAAGAGCCAGACGTATCGACGGTAAACATCTACAACCTAAGTGACGAGACCATAAACGACATCAAAAGAGACGGCTACCTTTATTTAAACGCAGGATATAGAGAGCTAAATAATATCTCTAACATTTTAACCGGGGAAATAGAGGAAGTAGAGACCGAGTGGCAGGGCCTAGACAAGATAACAAAAATCACAGTAACAGACGGAGGAAAAACCTGGAGGACGGTGGATTTTAACAAAACCTATAAAGAAGGAACCAAAGCGAGCCAAATCATGAAGGATCTAGCGGAGGCTTTGAAGTACGAAATAGTAGAGATAAAACCTAAGAAAGACCTGGAGTACAAACTGGGGAAAACAATCAAGGGCAAAGCTAGCGAAAGCCTATCGCAAATAGTAGACGACACAGAATCAAAAATGTTTGTGAATAAAAACAGAATCACCATACGAGAGCAGAAAAAAGGCTACACTACAGGCTTTGTTTTAAACGAGAAGACGGGCCTCATCGGCAGCCCTACGCTAAATAAAGACGAAAGCGGAGATAAAACCGCAGACATAGCCAAGGAAAAAGACAAGAAGAAAAACAAGGAAACAAAGAAGACCTGGAGCGTAAAGTGCCTTTTAAACCCGAAAATAGAGACAGACAGCATAGTCAAGATAGAATCTAGGGTCATAACCGGCATATTTAGAGTGGTAAGTGGCAAACACACAAAAGAATTTAACACGGAGTTAGAGGTGGAGGAAGTATGAAGGAACAGGCAAACAAAAGGGCTAATAATTTTTTTAATAATTTAAAGAAAAATATAGCCGGAGCCACAAACGTCTGCAAGCTAGGAAAAATAGTCAAGTACTACCCAGACCAAATGAAAGCGGACGTACTACCCATGCCAAGTGAAGACAACGCCATAATAATCAACGTGCCGGTGGCAACGGTGCGGAGCAAAGACTTTTTAATATACTACCCATTAGAGGTAGGAGACACGGTGGTGTTGCTATTCGTAGATAACGACACCGACAACATACTCTTAGGAGAAGATAGCGCCCAGACAGAAAGAAACCATGACATCTCCGACTGTATATGCATCGGAGGAATAACACTTCTAACCGAGAATTTAAAAATCGAGGATACAGAAAGTTTGGTACTACAAAACATAGAGAACACAGCAAGCATAGTCGTGAAAAAAGACGGAGATATAAATATAAAGGCTAAACATTTCAAAGTAGAGGCAGAAAGGATTGATCTTAATTGAAAATATCAACGATAGGGAGCATGTCAACAGGGCACGCAGATTATCCACCGCGAGTAACACCGGAAGGATCCTCGAACGTCTTTGCGGAGGGGTCGGGAGTACACAGGGTAGGAGATGCCTGGACGACTCACTGTAATAGCCAGGGAGACTGCCATGAAGGGACAACATCATCCGGAAGTGAGACGGTATACTGCAACGGCAAACAGGTGGCGCGAATAGGAGATCCTATATCCTGCGGAGATAAAATAGCCACAGGAAAAGAAACGGTAAACGTAGGTGGATAAAATGTATAAAGATACTTTTTTAATGATTAACGGAGACACTTTCGTGGACGGAGATCTAGTAATGGTAGGAGGACAAGAAGAACTCCGCCAAAACATAGAAAACCGATTGTCGGTTAACATATGGGAGTGGTTCCTCAATATAAAAATGGGACTAGACTACGCAGCAATCACCGGAAAAGGGGTCACAGATGAAGAAATAGACTTCGCGATACGAGAGTGCTGCCTCCAGGACGAAAGAGTAAAAGAAGTGAAAAATATAAAAATATTTAGAGACGCAAAACAAAGAACCGCCAACATTGATATTTTAATTATCGACAAAGGTGAGGAGGAACTATGGCTAAAGGAGGTGGTGGACCTTGGATAAATGCGACAACGGAGTATGCCTTATAGAGGACGTACAGAAAATAAATAACGCAGGATACGGACTAACAAAGTACGGGTTTAGGAGAAAGTTATACCCTGAATGCGTAGCAGACAGAATAGCAAGGGCTAAAAAAGTATTTGGAGTAAACATCGACACGTCGGAAACATCATTCCTAGGTAAGCTAATAAGAAACCTGTCCTGGGACGAAGCCTATATCTGGGAGCTAGCGGAGGAGGTCTACACGTCGCCATTCGTAAACTCAGCGGAAGGAACCGCCCTAGATAACGTAGGAATGTACCTGACAATAAGCAGACGCCCTGCGACAAGAAGTAAGGTTATTTTAACGGTGTACGGAGACGACGAAACAATAGTCCACAAAGGATTTAGAGTGGCCACTAAAAGCGGAGTAATCTTCGAGACCATAGAGGACGCTATAATCACCGGAGGTAAAGTAAACATCCCGGCTGTTTCAATAGGAGCAGGAAAAGAATTCAACGTCCTAGACAAAACCATAACCGAGATAGTCAATCCAACATTTGGAGTAAATAAGGTCGAGAACGGCGAGAAAGCCGAAGGCGGACTAGACATAGAGACAGACAATGAGTTTAGAGAAAGGTACAAGAAGTCCTACAGTAGAGTCGGAGGATCCACAGTGCCTGCTATAACAGCGGCGCTGCTAGATATAGACAAGGTAGTGGACTGCGAAGTACGAGAGAACGTCACCATGGAAACCATAGACGGAATACCGCCGAAGTCCATAGCCTGCTATGTGTTTGGAGGAGAAGACGAAGAAATAGCACAGACAATCTACCAAAACAAGGCTGCAGGTATACAAGCCTTTGGAGATAGATATGTAAGTATCCCAGACAAGAAAACAGGGGTCGTAACCAAGATAGGGTTCACCAGGGCAAAAGTGGTAGACACCTACGTCAAATTAAAACTAAAAAAAGGTGAGAACTACAAGGGAGACGACGCAGTAAAAAGAGCAATCCTAAACTATATAGGCGGGGTAGATATAGACGGAATAAATTATAGAGGACTAAAGCTAGGAGAAGACGTCATTTTCTCTAAAGTCGTAGGAACAGTGATGTGCCTAGGCGGAGTAGATGACGTAGAGGTAGAACTCTCACCAGACGGGAAAACCTACAAGCCAGAAAGCCTAGTAATAGAGAGTGCAAGCATAGCGAGGACAGCGCCATCAAGGATAGTGATCAGCTATGCATGAGCTATATAAAAAAGCATACGAAAGGCTCCCGGAAAGGTTCAGAAAGCCCAATAACCTAGACCTATACTACACGCTGTACGGAGGGTACGGAGACCTGGTACAAGTCTTCAAAGACATAAGAGATTCAAGAAACCTAGACAAGGCGGAAGGTCAGACGCTAGACTACCTAGGAGCAAATATCGGGCAGTTTAGAAGCGGAGAAGATGATGAGCTTTATAGACTTTTAATAAAAACAAGGATAATAGCCAACCTATCAATAGGAGACAAGCCAACAATAGACAAGGTCATGTCGATACTAGTCAAGGATAACTACTACGGAGTACAGGAAGTCTGGAGGCTAAAAGAGTACGACAACGAACCTGCAGCCTTAATTTTGAGGCTAGGGAACTACGCGACCGCCATACCTTTTGAAATAATAAACCGCATAAAAGCTGGAGGAGTACGAGTACTATTCGAGCTACTAGAGATGTACGAGCTAGACCTCATAACCAGGTACGGAGCCTATAACTACATTTCATTTTTATGCGGAGAACACCCATGTGGAGAAGTACCGGACATCTACGCAACAGCAGAAAGGTTCGAAACCGGAATAGACATCGAGACAGGTTCAAACATCGCTAAAAACTACTACCCAACAGTGAATAAAATAAAATCTGGAGATAGCGACTACGGAGAAGTAGAGACAATCTACGCGAGTGACGTGGAAAACGAAAAGATATACGAATGGAGGGAGGAGGAATAATGCTAAGCGAAAAATTAATAACAGACGTAATAAAATACATCGAAAGTAGAGTACACAGCGCCGAAATTATAATTGACGGCAAAGCGGAGAAAATGGACATACTAAAAACCGAGGTGGTAGGCGATATTTTAAAAATATTCACCAACGCCACCCAGGGCAAAGGAACCATCTCCGATATAAACATCAAAGATAAAGACGGAAACATTATTATTTCCAAACCAGATAGCATTTTAAAGACAACGGGATACTCACTAGTAACAGCTTTCTACATCAAGGTAAAAGAGGTAGAGGTTACAGACCCAATCAACATATTCAATTTAATGGAGGATAAGAGATGAACAATTTCAGTTTAAGGGAGTACTACAAGCTGCAAGGTAAAGACTTCAAAGACGGCAATCCGGAGGATTTCATAAACGAAGACATAAGCCTTGTATTTTGGTACGACAATATAGCCGAGTTTGGAGACGTTAAAAAAGAAACCGTGGTGAAAAACAATACTGACGGTACGCAGCTAGTAAGACACGAAAGAGCAGATGGAGTAATATTCCAAGAAGGAACCTATGTAAACGCCCAAAACTTAGGGCAGATGGAGTGGAATGACCTCATCAACTCATACAAGATAAACTACCTAATGGACCTAGTAAGAAGAATGGCGGTAGAACTTGCAACGCTAAAGGGCGGAATAAGCAACAATATGCCATTTAATCAATTTGTAGTCGACGCAAGGAACATAGACAAAGATCTAGTAATAATTGAGGGCTACTACGACGTACAAAGCGGAAGGGGTATTGTTTAATGCTACCTAGAATATGCGGAGGCTTCCTAAACGTGACGCAGCGCTGCAATCTAGCCTGCAAATACTGTTTCGTAGTACAGCAGCCAATGGAGATGACCTACCAGGTAGCCAAAGACTGCGCCGACTTCTACGCCAGAAACGCACTACTAGAAAAGACAGTGCCTAACATAACCTTCTTTGGAGGAGAACCAATGCTTCGATACGAAGACATAGTCAAGCCTTTAATAGAATATATAAGGGATACCTACGGAGACTACCAACTAGATATTACTACGAACGGTACACTTTTAACCGAGGAGCGATTAAAATTTTTTAAACAAAACGACGTAGGAATACTATTGTCGATTGACGGAGACAGAAAGACCCAAGACCTGCTACGAATAAAACATGACGGAAGCGGCAGCTTCGACGACATAGACGTTAAGGCCTACCTCAAGTACAATCCCTACGGTACCTTTAGATCTACCCTAGATCCGAGAAACGTAAAATACATGTACGAGAATTATTTGTGGGCCAAGGACATCGGATACAAGTCCTGCACGATGATCATTAACGTGTTTGAGGAGTGGACCGAAGAAGATTACAGGGAGCTTGCTAGAAATTTAAATAAAATTATGGCTTATATTGAAAATAATGACGACTCAATCGAATTTACTGAAGTATCTAAATATAAAAGAGATCTTGAGCTTTTGGAATCCGGAGAAGCCGGAGACAAAAGGCTAAAGCTTTGTAATACAGACGGGTGCGGAAACTGCGGACTAGGCGCCGGGAGATACGCCTCCTGCGGAGCAAGCGGAAACCTATACAGCTGCCAAGAAATGACGGAGAACAAAGACTGCGACGATTTCATCATCGGAAACATATACACCGGAGTAGATGATGAGAAAAGATATAAAGTGATGGCAAAGTATCACCTATCCAAAGTAGAAAGCTCTAAGGAAGGGCGGTGCGAGGGTTGCAGCCTAAAACAAATTTGTAACGGAGGCTGTGTAATAAATAATCATTTTAAGAACGGAGACCTAAATATAATGAGCGAAACTTTATGCATTTACAGCGAGATGTGTTTTGAAAGCTACAAGAAACTAAGACAAAGGAAGGTGAACAAATGAGTGGATATTGCAGTACACAATGTCAAGTCTGCGAGGCAAAGTGCCAGGTAAAGGGACAAAGTAACTACGGGTGCTGTGAGTCGCCAAACGGTCAAGGCTGCTCAGGTTGCATGGACATCTGCATGGACTGCCAGACAGCATGCGAGTGGTCGGCGCAGGGCTGCCAGACAACGTGTGAAAAAAGCTGCCAAAGCAGGTGCGAGAAAGGCTGCCAAGATAGCTGCGAAAAAGGTTGTCAATCCACGTGCCAAAGATCGTGCCAGACTACGTGCGAGAGCGGTTGTCAGTCCGGAGCGGAAAAGAATTCTACACCGACTAGCCCAGGCGGAGTAAATATTCAAAATCCTATAAGAAGCGGAAAACCATTCAATATTTCGTGGGGATACGCAAGTGACTCCGACGGAAACCTAAAAGGATACAAGCTAGAAAGATCCATAGATAACGGAAGTTATAGCCAGGTATACGACGGAAACTATAACTCCTACACGGACACGGTACCGAAGGGAGCCAAAACAGTTAGATATAGGGTAAGAGCCTACGACACTTACAGCGCAAGCTCAGGCTATACGTACTCCCAAATCATAACGGTGGTAAACAATTCAAGCCCAATAATCAGCGGATCCAACTTTGACTACGGAGCAGTTACAAATAATTTCACAATAAACTACATCGTCACAGATACAGACGAAGGTGATAGGGTAGAAATTAAAATTGCAGTAGACGGAGAAACCACTCAGGACTTCACAGAAACATCACTGGGAGTTAGAAAGAGTATAGACGTAAACCTAGAAAACTACAGCCTAGGTAAACATAAGATAGAAATAACCGCAAGAGACAAAGAGGGAGAAATCTATACAAGGGTTTATACTTTTGAGAAGATAAACACCGCACCTTCAATCAGCGGAAAAGACGAGAACCTAGGAGAAAAAAACACTGCCTTCACCTACACATACAGGGTTAACGACGCCGAAGGGGACAAAGTAAACGTCATAGAAAGGGTAGCAGGAAAAATTGTCCGCACACTTACAAACGCGACAAAGAATACAGACCTATACATCACAGTTACAGACGAGATGCTAAAAACCTACACCCTAGGAGAAAATATCACCATAGAGGTAGAAGCAGATGACGGAAAAGGCGGAGTTTCATATAGAAGAGCTACCTTCAAACGCTCAAATTTTGCACCAGTAATCAGTGGCCAGGACATAGACCTAGGAGAGCTAGATAAAGAGCTAGAATATAGCTACACCGTAACCGATATGGAAGGTGATGAGATCTACGCGGAAGTAACCCTAGACGGAAGAGTCATAGAAAAGAAAAAGAAAATCGAAACCGGCATAGAAAACAAAATAGTTTTAAATGGTTTGAGTTTCTTATCCATTCCTAGAGGAAGACGACTAATAAAGATAATTACCACAGACGACAAAGGCGCAAGAAGCGAAAGAAACATCACCTTCACGAGGGTGGCTAAAAGACTAATTATGAAGCTAAAAGCACCAATCGACACCGGAGCCACAGCAGCGAAGAAAATCTACGTCACACCGAACTGGGCTGTAGCAGCAGGTGCGGAAGGTAGAATAGAGGTATGTAATAATGGGTTTGATAAATCGCCTACCTGGGAGGACGCAACAAGCATGGCAAAAGCGGGGCTAGACTTTAAGTTTAGAAACACCACGAAGACAGCTACTAAGTTTGGTATAGACATAAGAATAGTCATCGAAAGAAAAGAGGCAAAGGTAGACAGCTACTTCAACGCGCTAGGAGGATCATTCGAATGATGAAAAGTAAGGATACAGAAATACAAATATTTAACCCGAAAAACATTGACGAGATACAGAAACAAAGAATACTAGAAAAGAGCGGAGACATTAAAAATCAAATGGCAAAGCTCCTAGACATGCAAGAAGCGCTAGCAGCAAACCAACAAGAAATAGCAGTAGAGCTAACCACAATATCCACCGCCCAATTTACGGAGCTAGTAAAATCGGTGGCGGAGTTATCAGAAATGATAGCGGCAATAATGGCAAATTAGGAGGAGAAAATGAAATATATATATACTTTCACAAAAGACTCAGCACTAGCGAACATATGGGCTAACGAGGTAAGAAGCGGAAGAAAAAAGATAGAGGAAGTACCTGCACTATTTAACTTGGTAGCAGTAGTAAAAGAGATACTAGGGTTAGAATAAACTAACCCTTTTTTATTGGAATAAAAACATGAAAAAAATAAAATTAGGAAGATTCATATTCGACGATAAAACCAAAAGCGAACTAGAAGAAAGCAAGGTGATCCTTTTAAAAGGTGAGCTAGTACTAGAGGCAGACACTGGTTTTTTTAAAGTCGGAGACGGGAAAAGAATTTATAGCGAGCTGCCATACCTAAACGTGGGACCCAAGGGAGACCAGGGAGAAGCAGCCACATTGCAGGTTTCAGAAAACGAAACCTGGATTATAAACGGTGTGGATACAGGCAAACCCGCGAGAGGAAAAGAAGGTACATCAATAAGCGTAAAAGGTAAGGCGGACAGTGTAACTAACCTACCGAAAAATCCTAAAGACGGAGACGCCTACCTAGTAGACGGACACCTTCACATAGCCTACAAGGGAGTATTCACCGACTGCGGAAACATCAAGGGAGAAAAGGGAGACCAAGGAAACACTGGACCGCGAGGACCACAGGGGCCGCAAGGCGTAAAGGGAGACCAGGGAGAAAGAGGACCTATAGGACCTCCCGGATTTGACGGCAAAAAAGGTGATACCGGAGCTACAGGTCCTATCGGTCCACAAGGTCCTAAAGGCTCGACTGGAGCCACTGGTCCTAGAGGAGAAAAAGGTGATCCTCTAAAATATTCAGATTTAACAGAAGCACAAAAAAAGGATATTGCAAATCATGTAATAATAGAAGAGCTTGCAAAAGCATATGTCAAAGACGACAGAGTGACAGATAACATAGACGATACAGATCTTACCAAACTGGTAACTCTAACAGGGATCCAAGCACTGGCAAAGCGATTAAAAGACGAAATCGGTACGAAAGTATCTGCTGTAAATGGTAAATGTCTTTCTACCAATGACTACACCACCGCAGCTAAGAAGAAAGTAGACGCAATACCAGCAAACCCGAAGTATACCGACACAGTAACTACGATTAATGGAAATACAGGCGCTATCAGCAAAGCCGACATCGAGGCGCTTGGAATACCAGGAACAAACACCACCTATAAAACCGCCACACAGTCAACAAGCGGACTTTTGAGTTCAAGCGACAAGAAAAAGTTAGACGGATTAAAAGAAACAATAATCCTAACAGAATCAGAATACAATGCACTTTCTTCCACTCAGAAAAATGATAGCAACAAGATTTATTTTATAAAGGCATAAGTTATGGACAGTAGAGAAATAAAAAGGATAATCGGGCAATGTACGGATATTAAGACAGTAAAAAACAGGAATGCTGAAACTTGGAGTTGCAAACAGGGTGGATGTGATACTTGCCAAAGTTCATGCCAAACATCATGTGAATCTTCATGTCAAACTGGATGCCAAAAGTCGTGTCAATCAACTTGTGAAAGAAGTTATCAAAGACCTTGCAGTGGAAGTCAGTCACCAACACCCTGTGGAGTAGCTCAAGGTTGTGGAAAAATTCAAGGTGGCGGTGGACAGTCTTGAAAATAATAGTTGAAGATAATGAAATGATAGTAGATAAATCAACAAAGCGTGTAAGCGTTGGAAATACCGAGATACAGAAAATTATGTCGGGGGGGGTATTTTGTGGCAAAGAAAAATTTTCACATGGAGAAAGTATAAATTAAAAAACATATATGGAGAAAGAGTCAAATTGATATCAGAAGATGGCGTAGCTATTATTCCTAAAAATGTAATTTCAACAAGAGAAGATTCCTATGGATTAAAATGGAACGGAGATGTAGGCTACCATATTTATGGTGGATATGAAATCGAAAATTCAATGTATAGAATTCAATATAATTTAAAGGGAATAAAAGAAAAATATATAAAGAATACAGAGAAAGGATCTTACATTGAAGAAATATATTCATACAGTTCTGATGATTATCCAAAAAACGGAATAAAAGGAGAGCATTGGTACGAATTGGTAGAATGAAATAATTAGAATTAACAAAGTTAAAATTGCACAAATAATTTCTAAACACTCTTTTTAAGGGTGTTTTTTAATACAAGAAGAAGGTGAAATATGGATCAAGACATAAAAGAAAAATTTACTGCCCTTGAATACAAAATTAATAGTGTAGAGGCAAAGGCTGACAAAACAAATGAAAAAGTAGATAAAGTTGAGGCTAGGCTTTATGATACGGAAGCGAACATTAAAATTGTACAAACTACAATGAACCTTATACTAGCTGATACTAAAGAGATTAAAGAAGACATAAAAGACTTAAAGAATAAAAGGGAAGAAGACCACTTCGTCAAACCTATACAAAATATTGACAAAATAAAATTCCAAGTAATAGGAGTGTTAGTAGGTATATTCTTAAGTGCTTTTATCGGCTATATATTGCCGAATTTAAAATAAGGGTGGTGATTAAATGAAAATATTACTAGATCCTGGACATGGTGCAGGAAAAAAGCATAACCGAGGCTTCAAACAAGTAGAAAACCTACCATACTGCAACGAAGGAGATTGCAACTACATCTATGTAGCGGAGTATTTAAAACCCGCCCTAGAAAGATACGGCTTCACCGTAGGCATAACTAGAGCAGCAATCACTCAGGATCCTAGCCTACAAACTAGAGGAGCAATGGGCAAAGGCTACGACATTTTAATCTCCTGCCACTCAAACGCCGCCACAGGCAACGTGAGAGGCGTAGAAGTATGGGATAGCACAAACCCTCGCGAAAGCATAAAAAGCCTCACAGATTCGATATGTGAAGCCGTGTCAAAGGAATTAAAGACACCGTATAGAGGTACAAAGTACCGGAGGAACTCGCGCGGTCAAAACTACTACGGAATACTACGACACGGACAAGCGAACCATAACTTCATAATAGAACACGTCTTCCACGATAACCAGGAAGACGCGATGGTATACAGAAAGAATTTAAAGAGAACAGCCGAAGCAGTAGCAGGTGCAATAGCGGCATACTTCAAATTAAAACCCTCAGCACCTGTAGCGCCACCACCAAAGGCGGAGCTAACCGAGGACAAATTCATCCAAACAATAGCAGACGCCCTAGAAGACCAAACCATTAAAATTCTACCATCGGTAACCATAGCCCAAGCGATCCTAGAAAGTAACTGGGGAAGGTCGGAGCTTGCTACAGGCGGTAAAAATTTATTTGGAATAAAAGCAAGCCCGGACTGGACAGGTGAAATCTACAGAAAAAAAACCAAAGAGCAAAAACCAACAGGTGAGATCTACACCATAGAAGCCAATTTCAGAAAGTACCCAAGCTACGCAGAAAGCATAAAAGACCACGACAAATTCTTCACATCCACACTTTGGAGGAGCAATAATTATAAGAGGGTACTAGAAGCGAAAGAGTATAAGACGCAGGCGCAAGCGCTGCAGTCCTGTGGATACGCTACAGACATCAACTACGCAAAGAAATTAATATCATTAATAGAGAGGTTAGGTTTGCAGCAATACGACAAAGGAGTGAAAAAATACGTGACTACAAGTAATACGGAGCCAAGCAAATGGGCAAAAGAATCCTGGAACTGGGGAAAAGATAAAGGAATAACAGACGGTACAAATCCAAAAGGATCATGCACCCGTGAGCAAGTAATAGCCATGATAGAGAGATACGACAAATTAAAGGAGGAGAAGAAATGAATAAAAAAGATTTTTTAAAAAAATTCGCAAGCCGTAAATTTTGGGCTTGCATCACAGCAGTAATAGTGAGCTTGATTGCTTTTACAAAAGCTACACCGGAGACCGTAGAAAGGGTGGTAGCATTGGTCGGAGCAATAGGAGGATTGTGTGTATACATGCTTTCAGAAGGCATGGCGGACAGTAAAGACGAGACACATATAATCAATACCGATAGCCACAAAAACGAAAAGAGCCTGGGAGAATAACCCAGGCTTTATTTTTATACAAAAACGCCCGCAAAGAGCGGTCTTTGCAGGCTAAGATAAACAAAGAAGGCTCACGGAGGAGCCTCCAAAAAAAGAATATCACAAAACATGAAAAAAAACAAAAATATTTTTTAAAAAAGGTTGACTTAATCTAATACCGCTATTATAATAATGAGTAAGATAAACAAAGAAAATACGGAGGAACCAAAAATGAAAAAAACAATAAGCGGAAGAGAAATCAACACAGAAATCAACAGGATAAAACAAGAAGTAAACAATAATTGCATACAAATCAACAGAATCTTCAACCCAAACGATGCACTAGACAACACAGTAAACCTAGGAATTAACTGGAGCAGCCCAGGAACGATGACAGCGGAAGAAGCCCAAGAATTTATAAACGATCTACAAAAAGCAGTAGACTTAGTAAAAAACTTTAAATACCAAGGATACGAAGAAATCTACGAATGATAGGAGGAAAAATGACAGAAAAAAAATACAATCAGCAGGCATACAACAAAACCTGGAGGGATAACAACAAAGAAAGGGCAAGGTACTTATCTAGAAGAAGTACCGCCCGAACTTTCATCAATAAATACGCGCAGCTAGAAGACCTAGAGGAGTTAAAAGGATTGATAGCTAAAAAAGAAAAAGAATTAACAGAGGACGCAGACAGAAAAATATAAAATTTATAGCAAAATAAAAAAAAGAGAGCCGAAAGGCTCTTTTTAAAATTTAATAATTTTTTCTCACTATTTTATAGCCACGGTAGCCAACAGGTAGCCAACTTTTTGTAATAGAGGCACCGCAACCGTTGAAATTTCAACGGTTAAAAATTTTTGGTGCCGAAAGTGGGACTTGAACCCACACGATGTTGCCACCACGAGATTTTGAGTCTCGCGCGTCTGCCAGTTCCGCCATTTCGGCTTACTTTATAATAATAACACTTTTTAAACTGAATTGCAATAATAAGATGGCTCTATTTCTTCTATTAACTCTACTATGCTATAATATACTAGAGGTGTATTATGAATAAAATACTAATTATAGACGGATCATCACTTTTCTTTAGGGCGTTTTATGCTCTTCCGCTTTTAAAAAATAAAAAGGGAATGTATACCAACGCAATCTATGGTTTTGTGATGATGGTTGAAAATGCAATAGATAATATTGATCCTACCCATGTAGTTGTGTGTTTCGACAAAAAAGGTCGTACTTTTAGACATGAGCTATACAAGGATTACAAAGGAACCAGGAAAAAGACACCAAGCGAGCTTATGCAACAGTGGCCATATATTATAGAGATTTTAAACCTTATGAATATCAAGACTCTCGATTCTCCAATATATGAAGCTGATGATATAGCTGGTACAATTTCTAAACTCGCTGCAAAAAATAATTTTGAAAGTTATCTTCTAACTGGGGATAAGGATTATTTTCAACTCGTGGACGAAAAATCAACTGTCCTCTTGACTAAAAAGGGCATAACAGATGTACTCGAAGTAACTCCAGAGTATCTGTTTGATGAGTATGGACTTACTCCAGAAGAATTTATTGATTTAAAGGCTCTAATGGGCGACTCTTCTGACAATATTCCCGGTGTACCAGGAGTAGGTGAGAAGACTGGCCTGAAACTTATAAAAGAGTATCAAAATATAGAAAATTTATATCAAAATTTAGATAAAGTCAGTGGAAAAAAACTAAATGAAAATCTAACCAACAACAAGGCTCAAGCATTTATGAGCAAGAAACTCGGCACAATTGTGACAACTGTTCCATTGGAATATGAACTTAAAGATTTCAAAAAAGAAGAGTATAACTTCGAAGAACTTTATAAGATGTATTCAGATCTCGATTTCAAGACTCTTTTAGCTAGACTTGATGGCGACAAAATACCTAAGACTCAAAAGGTGGATGCTGCTGAACTTATAAAGTACGAAAATATTGAATTAGACTTAATGATTAAGAGTATCTTAAAGTCAAAAATCATGGGTTTTAAATTTATAACAGATGGCAAGATCTATGAAGGTATAGATCCAATTTATCTTGCACTTTCAGATGGAAATGAAACTTCTTTCTATGAATATAGTAAAGAACTCTTAGAAAAATTACAAAAGATGTTTGAAGACGAAGAGATAGAAAAGATTGGTTATGAAGCGAAAGAGGATGTGATAATCCTATTTGCAAATAATATTGATTTAAAAAATCTAACTTATGATTCGACGATTGTGGAATATCTACTTGACTCTACTGCTTCGAATTTTGAGTTTCAAAATATAATTTCTAAATATGATCTTGGATCATACAAGGATGAAGAGGCTTTACTTGGAAAAGGTGCTAAGAAAAAAACTTATTCAGAACTGGAAAAAGATGAACTATTTAAATATTTTTCATTTATTTTAAATGGAAGTTTCAAATTAAAAGATATTCAACTCGAAAAGCTTGATGAGCTTGAAATGGTCGATTTGTATAGGGAAATCGAGCTTCCACTTCTTGAAGTGCTCGCATCTATGGAACTTACAGGAATTAGAACAGAGGAGAGTGTTCTAGACGAAATTGGCAAGGATCTGGACGACAGAATAGAAAAACTTACAAGCTCAATATTTGAAATTTCTGGCGAGGAATTCAATATTAATTCTCCAAAACAACTGGGAGAAATATTGTTTGATAAGCTAAGACTTCCAGTTATTAAGAAGACGAAGACCGGATATTCAACTGCACAGGATGTTTTGGAAAAATTGATCGACGAAAGCCCAATAATTGAAAATATTTTGGAATATAGAAAGCTTACTAAGCTAAAAAACACATATATAGACGGATTAAAGGCTTTGATAAACGAAAAAACAGGCAGAATTCACTCTAGATTTAATCAAACAGGCACTTCCACAGGAAGAATCAGTTCAACAGAGCCAAATCTTCAAAATATTCCAATAAGATCTGAAGAAGGAAGGCTTATTAGAGGAGCATTCTTAGCCAGTGAAGGTTCAACATTGGTGGACTGTGACTACAGTCAAATAGAGCTTAGAGTTCTTGCAAGTCTTTCAAAAGATCCGCGAATGATGGAAGCTTTTGAACACGGAATGGACATTCACACCAAGACTGCATCAGAAGTTTTCCATGTAGAAAAGGAAAATGTAACACCACTTCTAAGATCTAGGGCAAAGGCAGTTAACTTCGGGATAGTATATGGAATTTCTGATTTTGGTCTATCAAGACAACTTGGAATCACAAGGGAACTTGCGAAAGAATATATAGACGGATACTTTGACAATTTTAAGAAGGTAAAAGAATACATGGACTATGAAATCGAGACTGGAAAGAAACAAGGCTATGTAAAGACTATTTTCAATAGAAGAAGATATATTCCAGAGCTTTCTGCAAAGAATTTCAACATCAGATCTTTTGGAGAAAGGATTGCGTTAAACACCCCTATTCAAGGATCTGCTGCAGATATAATTAAGATTGCAATGGTTAAAGTCTACGAAGAAATCAAAAAGAGAAATTTAAAATCCAAGCTTATTTTGACTATTCACGATGAGCTTGTGGTGGATGCAGTAAATGACGAATTAGAAGTAGTTGAAGAGATGATGAAGGAAATTATGGAAAATGCTGTGAAGCTAAATGTTCCTTTAAAAGTATCTCTTGACACTGGTAAAAGTATGTATGAAACGATGTAATATAATTGGTATTACCGGCTCAATAGCAACAGGAAAATCCCAAGTTTCCAATATTTTAAGAGGCTTGGGATATAATGTTATAGACTCGGATTTAATTGCAAGAGAAGTCGCAAGTCGAAAAGATATATTGGATAAAATCAGAGATCATTTTGGCGAAGAGGCGGTTCAAGATAATAAATTAAATAGAGCCTATATTCGCGATATCGTATTTAAAGATGATGAAAAGCTTGAAACTTTAAATGATATAATGCACAGCGAAATATATAAAATTATGCTTCAAAGGGTGGTAGAAGAAGAGGTAAACTTCATGGATGTGCCACTTCTATTTGAAACATTAGAAGAGGCTAAAGAGCATGGCATAAAGTACGATGAAATATGGGTTGTCTACACAAGTCCAAACATACAGATGGAAAGACTTATGGCAAGAGATAGCATAGATCTATTAGAAGCAAAGAGAATTATAGATTCTCAAATTTCCATAGAGGAAAAGAGAAATCTTGCCGATTATGTAATAGAAAATAACGAAGACCTGGATAAACTGAGGGAAAATGTATTAAAAGCGTTAGAGAGATTGAAATGATATTAGATTTACTTGAAAAAAATAGGGATAGAGATCCCGAAAAAATAGTCCTTGTAGATGAAAATGAATCCATGACCATAGAAGAATTTGTAAAAAGGGCTAGGGAGATTGGAACAGAAATTGCAAGGCTTGGTTTTAAAAATAGAGCTGTGGCTGTAGAGTCTGATAGAAATATATATTCTCTATTAGGATTTTACGGCGTTCTTTACTCTGGTAATTTTTTTATGCCAGTAGATTCAAAAACTCCTAAGAAAAGGCTCGAAATGATGGTCGATAGAGCAAAACCTGTTTCATATATTTCTGTAAATGAAAAAAGCGTGTTTTCTGAATTTGAAACCATAGACGCAAGGGCAAGTTTTGATGAGGACGAGAAATTACTAGATGAAATTCGAAAAAAACACATAGATATCGACCCTTGCTACCATATTTGGACTTCTGGAAGCACAGGAGAGCCGAAGGGAGTGCTTATAAATCACAGCCAAACCATGGAGCTAGTGAAGTTTTTGGAAGATACATTTGAAATTAAAAGTGACGATGTCCTGGGTTGCCAAAGTCCATTCTACTTCGATGGAGCTATGAAGGATGTATTTTTATTTGGAGCCTCAGGAGTAAAACTTGTGATAATTCCTCAAAAATACTTCGCACTTCCTATTAATTTGGTAGAATTTTTAAATGAAAACAAGGTAAATGTCCTTCTCTGGGCTGTTAGCGCTTTAAATATTCTCGTAAATTCAAAAGTTTTGGAGAAAGACAATCTAAAATACGTAAACAAGATTTCCTTCGCCGGAGAAAGTTTCCAAACTTCGAAGCTAAACTATTTGATGGACAAGGTGGATGCAAAATTTGTAAATCTCTATGGACCTTCCGAAACTACGGTGGACTGTGCATTCTATATTGTAGATAGAAAGCTAAGTGATGACGAGATCATCCCAATTGGAAAAGCAATTCCAAATATGGAAATCTTCTTGGTGGACGAAAATTTAAAAGAAGATAACGAAAAAGGAGAGATCGTAGTAAGAGGATCCAAAATCTCCTGTGGATATTATCGAGATCAAGATAGGACTAACTCAGCATTTATCCAAGATCCAAGACAGGATTTCTATAGGGACATTGTCTATAGAACGGGAGACATCGCAAAATATAACGAAAATGGCGAACTCGTCTTCCTATCAAGAAGTGATGATCAAATAAAACATATGGGAAGCAGAATCGAGCTTGGAGAGATTGAAGCAGCCATATCTTCTATGGAAAAAATAGAAGAAGGAGCCTGTATCTATGATTATGATCAAGGAAAAATTGTATTTTTCTATTCTGGAGATGAGGTAAAGAGAAGAGAAATAATAGTATTTTTAAGGGATAGACTTCCAAAATATATGTTTCCAAATGAAGTGGTTCATTTAGGAAAACTGCCAAAGAATAGAAATGATAAGATAGATAGAAATGAGCTTAGAACTATTTATGAAAAAAATAAAGACAATTAATGAGTTAGATGAAATCCTAAATAAAAGGTTCGATTTAAAATATTTTACCACTTCTATGAAGAGCAAGTCAGAATACGAAAAAAAATTAGAAAACCTATATCTATTTGAAGAAGATGGAAATTTCTTAACCTTACAGAAGAGGGATGGGTTTTATATAGCTGATGGATTTTTTAAGAGAGACGCAGAATTTAAGTTTAACTTTGATGAAGATTTGGTACTTGAATATACTTTCAAAAGATTCGATGAAGAAGGCTCTACTCTATTAAAAAACTTAGGTTTTAAGGAAAAGCTTAGAAGAACTCAGATGGAACTTAAGGTGGATGGAGATTTCAAGGACGAATTTAACCTATTGGATGAGACCTATATAAGTGAAGTGCATAAAGAAATAGAACGAAGCTTCGATAGGCTTTACGGCTGTATACCAACTGAAGATGAACTTAAAAATTCTTTTAAAAACAGAGAAGTTTTGGAAATTATAGAAGACAATAAATTAAAGGGATTTATCGAATTTAAAGAAGGTTCAAAGAAATCTATAATTATTAATCACATTTCAGTTTTAAAAGACTTCAGAAGATGTGGAATTGGTAAGAAACTTATAGAAAATCTATGTAGTTATGTAGGAAAAATAGGATATAATAGAATTGAACTCTTTGTAAATGATGATAACGAAGAGGCGTTTAAATTCTATAAGTCTTTGGGATTTGTAGAAAAAAATATAAAATCAATTATATACGGGAGATTAATATGAAAGAAAAAATTATTGAAATACTTATGGACTTAGTTCCAGATTTTGAATATTCAGATGATGTTAAACTACTTGAAGATGGAATTTTAGATTCATTCGACATTGTAAACTTAGTACTAGAAATAAATGAAGAGTTTGGAATAAATATTGGAGTAGAAGATGTTAACGAAGACAACTTCGAAACAGTTGATTCCATCTTAAAACTTGTAGAAGATAAATTAGAATACTAATGTCCATAGTTTCACCGCAGTTCTTCGTATTTATCACGATATTATTATGTTTATATTATACAGTATTTAGAAAGTGTGCATGGGTATTACTCTTAGTAGCTTCCTATGCATTTTATTTTTTTAACGAACCTACAAATATTGTATACCTTATAATAACTACAGCGTCAGTATATATAAGCGCAGTTTTAATAGACGGGATAAACAAGGACATAAAAGATCTATCGAATTTAGATAGAGAAATTAGAAAAAATAAAAAAGAATCTCTTGAAAAGAAAAAGAAGAATATACTTAAATTTGCACTTATTTTTAATTTTCTTATGCTTTCTGTATTTAAGTACAGCGCATATTTTTATTCAGTTTTAGGGCTTATTTCTAATAAATATGAAGCACTTAATTTTCTATATAGAGATGAAATAAATACAAAGCTTCTTAATATACTTCAGCCTTTAGGTATATCTTTTTTTATTTTTCAAGCTACTGGATATTTAATAGATGTTTATAGAAATAAATTTGAAGCGGAGAGAAATCCGTTTAAATTTGCGTTATTTGTAAGCTATTTTCCACAGATTGTACAAGGACCGATAGGTAGATGGAACCTACTTAAGGATGACCTATTTAAAACTCCAGTTTTAGATTATGACAATTTAAGAGATGGCATTATTCTTATCGCTTTTGGTCTATTTAAAAAGGTAGAGATTTCAAACAGGATTTCTGTAATCGTAAATGAAGTATTTTCTGAATACACTGGTTATTCAGGTGCATTTGTATTCTTATCAGTGCTTTTCTACGGAATACAGATCTATACGGATTTCTCTGGAGGAATTGACATAGTTCGTGGAGTTTCAAAACTTTTTGGAGTTGAGCTATCTATTAACTTCAAACAACCATTTTTCGCAACTTCGATTGCAGATTTTTGGAGAAGATGGCACATTACTCTTGGAACCTGGCTTAAAGATTATGTATTCTATCCAGTCAATTTTTCAAAACCGATGTTTAAATTAAATAAATTCGGAAGGAAACGTTTTGGACCTAAGTACGGTAAATTTTTATCTCTAAGTGTATCCACATTTTTAATTTATTTTATAGTTGGAATTTGGCATGGAGCTGGTTTTAAATATATTGCCTTTGGAATTTGGAACGGAACCATTATAACTATAAGTTTGATTTTGGAAGAGTTTTTTGTAAGGACAAAGGAAAAGCTCGGCATTGGCGATAGCAAACTCTACAGAATATTTATGATTTTAAGAACCAATATTCTCGTTTGTATAGGTAGATTTTTCACGAGAGCATCAGGATTTTTGGTAGCTCTTAGCATGATTAAATATAGTTTTTCAAACTTCGATATAAGTGGGATAAATTTAGATGTGTTTAGATCATTTAGCCTTACAAAGTTTGACTATATAAGGATTGCTTTTGGAATTATTATACTTTTAATCTGCGACTATTTAGCAGAAATTGGTTTTGATTTGACATCATACTTAGAGAAAAAATCTAAGTTTATTAATTATATTTTTATTATAATCATCGTATTATTTTTATTTATTGGAGTATTCTACCAAGATTCTTATGTAAGCACGGAATTTATATATAGACAGTACTAGGTGAATTATGAATTCGAAAAAATTTGTAAAGACTTTTGTTGGAGTAGTTCTAGTTTTATTAGTTGTAATTGCAGGACTTAACTACTACGCTTCTCCTTTTGGACTTTTCAAGGACAAGTACTTCAATTGGTTTTCATATGATATGACACAGAATCCAAGGATTGCAAAAGTCGAATATTTAAAGAAAAATAAAGATTTAAAATTTGATAGTTTTATAGTTGGAGCATCTGGTGCTAGTTCTTTTCCAAGTGAAGACTTAAAAAAATATACTGGAAGAGATTTCTATAATATTTTTTACTATGGTGCCGATATGTTAGACTCTGTAAATACTGTAAAGTGGCTAGTTAAAAATTATGAAGTAAAGAACATAATCTTGCCAGTTGGGCTTACTTCTGCATGCTATTACAATGTGGGAAATGACACCATGAACAATGCAATGCATGAGGAGCTTGACGGAACAAATAGGATTAAGTTCTACACGAAATACATGCTTGCAAATCCAAATTATGCAGTAGATAAAATAAAATCTAGTAGAGAGCATAAATTTTTGCAGCAATCATACACAGTTTTTAATGTGGTGGATGGATCATACGACAAATCTCTGCGTGATATAGAGCCAATCTCTAACTTAGATGAATACAAAAATAGAGAAAACTACCATGTTTTTAACTATGACTTTGGTGAGCATCCGAACCTAGGATATATAGATGAATTTATAAGCTCGATGAAAGAAATTGTAAATATCTGCAAAGATAATAATATTGATTTAAAGGTACTCATAGCTCCGATGTACCATGAGGACTTTAAGTTCTATGACAAAGAAGAGGTAGAAGAATTTTACAAGAGACTTGAAGAAGTGACAGATTACTACGATTTTTGTAAGACTAGCGTGTCATATGATGCGAGATACTTCTACGATAGAACCCATTTTAGAAATGACGTAGGTAGAATGATGCTTTCATTTATCTATGGCGATGAAAAAAACTACGTAGAAGATTTCTACGTACCAGAAAACTTTGGCATACATGTAGGAGTAAATGGAACCTACAAGGATGTAATGAGAAGATTTAATAGTGATCTTCAAATGGAAAATGGATCAGAGAAAAGGCTTCCTGTATTTATGTACCATCATTTCGACGAAGTCGGTGACGGCGGAGATACAATTTCTTATGAAAATTTCAAAACACAGATGAAGGCTATAAAAGATGCAGGATATACCACTGTAACTCTAAAAGATTTGGATAATTTTATAAGATTTGGCAAGACTCTTCCAGAAAAATCTGTTTTAATTACCATTGATGACGGATATAGATCCAATACTGATTTCGCATATAATATTTTCAAAGAGTATGGCTTCAAAGCTGTTATCTTTCCAATAGGTCACTCAATTGGAAAAGACACCTACAAAGATACAAATCATCCAATCATTCCACATTTTTCAATAGAAGAGGCAAAAGAGCGAACCGATGTGTTTGAATTTGGATCACATAGCTTTGATATGCATCAGTCTACTGCACTTGAAACAGAAAGTCCAGTTAGAAATTATGCGATTCCTCTGGAAGGTGAAGATGACTTTAGTTTTGTAGACGCATTTAGAAGAGATGTGTTTTTACAAGAAAAAGAAATGGGAGAAATCCTATCTAAGACAAAAGCTTTTGCCTATCCTGGAGGATATTATTCCGATATAACAGCAGTTATACTTTCAGAAAATGATTATAGATTTACATTTTTGACGGAAGAACACCAAAATTATCTTTTAAAAGGTCTTAAGCAGTCAGGACTTGGAATGGGAAGGTTCAATATGACAGATCATAGAACTTATGAAGACACGTTAAGGTTATTAGAAGGTAAATAGTTTTAATGGTCTATATAACAATAATAATTTGTCTGATTTTATACTGGTTATTCGAACTAAGATGCACCTATGTGGAACATCTTGATTATAAATTCGGTTTAAATATCTATCAAGTAAGTGATTTTCATTCAAGCGCTTTTGTAGATTTAAATAGGCTCGATAAAATCCTTTCTAATGATAGTATTGACATAGTGATTTTAACTGGGGATATGGTCAGTAGAACCACAGATAATTTCGATAGATTTGAAAGATTTTTAAAAATAGTTTGCGAAAATTCAAAAGAAGTAGTATTTGTAACAGGAAATCATGAACTTGAAAACAGAGATTATTTAAAGATTATAGAAATTTTAAAGAACCATGAAATTAAAATTTTGGATAATTCATATATAATAGTAGAAAATACTTTGATATCCAACATAGATATTTCAGAAGTAAAAGAAGGATTTAATTATAGTATCTTTGCAGATCATTTCCCTGTAAACTGTGAGGGTAAAAGCAGATATGATCTAAGAGTTTGTGGTCACACCCATGGTGGTCAAGTAAGGCTTCCATTTGTCGGTGCTGTAATTGATCATGATAAAAATATATTTCCAAAAAATCAAAAGGGTTTATATAAGAAAAATAATAATTTAATCTACATCGACAGCGGTATAGGTAGTAGAATTCCTATTAGAATTTTTAATAGGTCTAAGGTAACGAGAATTTCAAGGAGGTAGCATGTTTAAAGACAAGATAAAAGAATCTTCCTTTTCTGTAATTCCCATAGTTTTAATAGTTTTAGCACTGTCATTTACAATTGTAGATATAAGTACAAATGATTTAATAAGCTTTTTAATCGGAGCAGTGCTAATTATTTTTGGCTTAGCAATATTTTTATTCGGGGCTGAGATGGGTGTAGAAGAAATAGGCAATCATTTGGGAGTTTTTGTAGCAAATTTCAAATCTCTCATATTGATAATACTTTCAGGATTATTTCTAGGCTTTTTAATAACTGTTGCAGAGCCAGATTTAATGATCCTGGGTTTTCAAATTGAAAATGTAACAAATGGTGTTCTCACCAAGAATTTAATAGTGCTTTCAGTAAGTGCTGGAGTTGGCATAATGCTCGCTCTAGGTTTTTATAGAATTCTAAAAGAAATACCGATCTCAAAGACATTTACTTTTCTATACGGAGCAATATTTATTCTATTAATATTTTCTATGGAAGAGTTTACTGGAATAGCTTTTGATGCTTCTGGTGCAACGACGGGAGCGATGACGACTCCATTTATCCTTGCCATAGGACTTGGGGTTTCTAAGATGAAGGGTTCTGAAAAATCTGCAGAAGATTCATTTGGACTTTTAGGTATATGCTCTGCTGGACCAATCTTTGCAGTGATTATGCTTGGACTTTTTACTGGACATGTAGCAGGTGGAGAGATTACAGAAGTTGCAACTGCTTCAGGGCTTGCAAATTATTTGGCAGAATTTAAGCACGCGGCGAGGGACACTGCTATAGCAATAGGTCCCGTTGCAATTTTATTCATAGTAACAAATAAATTTTTCTTTAAATTGAGAAAGAGAGAATATAGAAGAATTTTAAAGGGGTTAGCTTACACATTTATCGGCCTTGTGCTTTTTATGGGAGGAGTAAACTCAGGATTTATGTCTGTTGCTAGACAGATTGGATCTTCAATTGCTGTGACGAACTATAAACTTCTACCTGTAATAGGATTTTTCCTCGGAATGGTAGTAGTTCTTGCTGAGCCAGCTGTGTATATTCTCTCTCACCAAGTTGAAGATGTAACAGCAGGTAGTATTCCAAGAAAGATGATTGTAGTTGCTCTTTCAATTGGAGTTGCTCTTGCAGTATGCCTATCCATGATTAGAATTCTAAGCAGTAGCATAAAACTTTGGATGTTCTTAGTTCCAGGTTTTTCTATTGCAATGATTCTTTCATATTTTATTCCAAATATTTTTGTTGGAATTGCATTTGACTCAGGAGGAGTTGCATCTGGCCCGATGACCGCAACATTTTTGCTTGCTTTTTCACAAGGAGCTTCTGCTATGATAAAAGGAGCAGATATATTGATCGATGGATTTGGAATTATAGCTATGGTTGCCATGATGCCTATAATTTCTATTTCAATTTTAGGTTTACTATTTAAAATAAAATCCAAGAAGGAGGGTATTGACGTTGATTGATTATGTTTTTTATACGGCAATAGTTAAGAATGGAGATGCTTCAAAGCTACTTCAAGAGGCAAAATGTATTGGTGTAACCGGTGGGACAATTATGCTTACTTCCACCTATATTCAAAATAAAATCCTTACAACTCTTGGATTAAATGAAGAGAGGGATGAAGCTCTTATAATCATTTTAAATAAAGGATTAGAAGAACCTCTACATGAAATTTCTAAAAAGTTTTTCGAAAAGCACAAGGGATACTGCTATACTTCGAATATAGAAATGCTGAAAGGAACACATATAGAACTTAAAGAAGGAGAAGTTATGAATTCAAATTATAAAGCGCTATTTGTTATAGTTGAAAGAGGAAATGGTGAGGATGTTATAGATATAGCTACAAAGAATGGAGCTACAGGAGCTACAATCTTTCATGGAAGGGGATCTGGAGTCCATGAAAAGAGCTCGCTATTTAATTTAATTATAGAACCAGAAAAAGAAATGGTAATGTCGCTTGTTTTAGAGTCACAAGTAGAACCGATTGCCAAAGCCATTGTAGACGAAATGGAAATAGAAAAACCAGGAGCTGGAATTTTATTTACATTGGACGTAAATAAAGTTACAGGACTATTTGAAGGTTAAAAAAAGCGAAGTAAGTTACTACAAAAGAGCAATTAAGACCGCCTGGCCAGCAGTTCTTGAAAGTTTCTTCATTGCTCTTACAGGACTTGTGGATACCTTTATGGTATCTTCTCTTGGTACATCTGCAGTATCAGCAGTAGGACTTACAACTCAACCAAAATTTATTGGACTTACAACATTCTTTTCAATTAGTGTTGCAGTGTCCGCTATAGTTGCGAGAAGGTACGGTGAAAAAAACAAGAAATCGGCCAATGAGACTCTATTAACTGCACTTTTCGTATCGGTAATTTTATGTATATTGATCAGTGCCTTATTTCTTAGATATAGTAATCCAATTATTAGATGGTCTGGAAGTAACGTAGACACTCATCAAGATGCAAAGGAATACTTGGATATTATAATGGGATTTTCTATTTTTAGTATAATCTCAATTATGATTAACTCTGCTCAAAGAGGATCTGGAAATACAAAGGTAGCTTTCACTACAAACTTTGCATCAAACCTGGTTAATATTATTTTTAATTATCTTTTAATCGGTGGAAACTTTGGTTTTCCAGCACTAGGAGTAAAGGGAGCTGCCATTGCAACAGTTCTTGGTACTGTCGTAGGCATGATAATGAGTATTAGAAGTCTATTTGTAAAAAGTTCCTACGTGCGTATAGACTATATTATTAAAAATAAAATAAAACCAACCTTAGAAACAGCAAAATCAATTGCAAGCTTCGGAATAAATATGTTTTTAGAAATGATTGCGATGAGGGTTGGATTTCTTGCAACATCACTTATCGCAGCAAGACTTGGCACAGATGCTTTCGCAGCTCACAATGTAGGTATGCAAATTCTATCAATCGGGTTTGCATTTGCAGATGGTATGCAGGTAGCGGCAGTAGCTCTTGCAGGATCGTCATTAGGTGCAGGCAGAAAAGAAGATGCAAAACTATACGGAACAATATGTCAAAGGATTGGATTTGGAATTTCTGTTACACTTTCTATAATATTACTTCTATTTGGAAAAGATATTTTCAAGCTGTTCTTCGAAGACGAAACTGTATTAGAGTATGGAATTTTGATTTCGAGATTCGTGACAGTAATCGTAATGGCGCAGATATCTCAAATAATTTATGCAGGATGTCTTCGTGCAGGAGGTGATGTAAAATATACGCTTTTCGCATCACTGATTTCGGTTACATTTATTAGAACCATAGTGACCTATGTGTTAACTATTCCACTTGGAATGGGACTAATGGGAATATGGATAGGAGTTCTATCCGACCAAGCTTCGAGATATTTATTTATGTCAACTAGATTTAAACAAGGTAAATGGGTAGAAATAAAAATTTGATAATTAACTTATACCAACTTTTCGTTTACATCATTTTTAACAAGTGATATAATCGAGACTGGTAAAATTTTAAAATAGAGGGCTTAAGGGCCCTTTTTTTAACAGCAAATGAGGGAGAAAGATGGATACAATTCATAAATTTTATTTAAACGATGCATATGTTGTGCTAGATATTGCAAGCGGATCAGTGCATCTTGTAGAAGAAGTAGTTTATACAATTATAGATGACGTAAAAAATTTAACTGAAGAAGAAATAATAGATAAATATTCTGACAAGTTTTCAAAAGAAGATATTATAGAAGCGTTAAAAGAAATTAAAGAGCTTGAGAAAGAAGGCATGCTATTTACAGAAGATCCTAGACTTATGAAGGCAGCTTACAATCCTCAAAATATAATAAAGGCAATGTGTCTTCACGTTTCTCACGACTGTAACCTTAGATGCAAGTATTGTTTTGCAAGTCAAGGGGACTTCCATGGAGAAAGACTTCTAATGGATTTAGAAACAGGGAAGGCTGCCATAGATTTCTTGTTGGAAAATTCTGGAAATAGAACGAATCTTGAAGTGGACTTCTTCGGAGGAGAACCTCTCATGAACTTCGATCTTGTTAAAGAGCTTGTTGAATATGGAGATAAGAGAGAAAAAGAATACGGCAAGAACTTCAGATGGACTCTAACTACCAATGGAATGCTTCTAAATGACGAGATAAATGACTTTCTAAATGAGCACATGTCAAATGTGGTTCTCTCAATCGACGGTAGAAAAGATATAAATGACGATATGAGACCGACTGTTAACGGTAAAGGCTCTTACGATATAATCGTGCCTAAGTTTAAAAAACTAATCGAAGGCAGAGGGGACAAGGACTACTACATCAGAGGAACATTTACAAATAAAAACTTGGACTTCGGAGAAGATTTAAAAGATTTCTATGAACAAGGATTTATGAAGACTTCTATCGAACCAGTAGTAACAGATCCAAAAGAAGACTATGCGATAAGGGAAGAACATCTTGATAGAATTCTAGAAGAATATGAAAAGATGAGCAAGTACTATCTAGAAGTTAGAAAGACGAACAAAGATTTTCTATTCTTCCACTACATGATTGACCTAACTCAAGGACCATGTGTAATCAAGAGAACAGTTGGATGTGGAGCAGGATCAGAATATATCGCAGTGACACCGACAGGAGATATATATCCATGTCACCAATTCGTTGGGGAAGAAAAGTTCTTAATGGGTAATGTTAAGACCGGAATCAAGAATGAAGAGTTAAGAGAAGAGTTTAAAAACTCAAATGTATTTACAAAAGAAAAATGCTATTCATGCTGGGCAAGATACTACTGCTCAGGAGGATGCCATGCGAATAATTACTATTCAAATGGAACCATCAAAGAACCATACGATATTCTCTGTGAAATGGAAAAGAAGAGAATCGAGTGTGCAATATCTGTACTAGCAAATGAGATGAGCGAAGAATAATTAAGAGGTGAAAGCCTCTTTTTTTTTATATAAATTTTAAATGCTATCCGGATAGCATCAAAAAAATATCACGCTCTACATAGAGCGTTTTGGTTTAGTCAGTGATTCGTGCTTTATATAAAGCGTTTTAAATACCTATCTTTGAAAGTGGTCACCCTGAAAGGCAGTCGAGTTCAACAAATCAGCCTTTACTTCGTTTGGCTTCTTTGGAACTCTTTGCACGAGACCTACGACGAAATCAAAGATTTCGGCTAGGGCTTCGAACGGGTATAACCTTGGTGAGAGATTGTGAGGATGAATTATTCTTCATGCTATACGTATAGCATCAAAGTTAATTCATGCTATCGGATAGCATGAAAGTAAAAGCTCAACTTATAACTTATAAAGAAAATAATAAATGGGAAGAATACAAAAATGAAAATAAAAATGGGCATAAAAAAAAGCCACCCAATGGTGGCTTGGCAGGGGTAGCAGGATTTGAACCCACGGCACCTGGTTTTGGAGACCAGTGTTCTACCACTGAACTATACCCCTTTAACTGACAGATTATATAATAACAAATTTTTGTTAAAATAGCAAGGCTTAATCTGTCGTTATATAAAGTTTAATTTCTTCGAACTTTTTCTTGCCGATTCCAGATATATTTAGGAGTTCATCAACAGAATTAAATGGGTGCTCCTGTCTATACTTTATAATCTTATCCGCCATTTTACTTCCCACTCCTGGGATAGAAGTGAGCATATCTTTGGTGGCGGTGTTTATATTTATCTTTGCATCTTCATCGTCATTATTGTCTAGATAGGATTTTATTACGATCTTTTCTTCATCTTTTAATTTTCTGGCTAGGTTTAGATTTGAAGTATTGGCATCGTCAAGGAGACCTCCAGCTTCTTCAATCAAATCCTGAAGCCTTGTTCCATTTTTTATTTTGTAGACGCCAGGATTTTTTACTCTACCATCGATGTGTACTTCGATTTCTGAATTATTAAAATCATCTGATCCATCACTTGAATTGTTTTTATTTTCATTATAATCGTTATTCTTTCTCAAACTTTCTATCTTGGGAACATCATCAAAAGAAAGGTTATCCCTGGTTAGGAAAAGTGCTCCTAACCCAAGGATAAGAATAATAATTATAATTTCAAACTTAGTAATCTTCATCCATATTAAGTGCTACTTCAATCATTTGGTTGAAAGATCTTTCTCTTTCGGTAGCTGTAGTTTCTTCTCCTGTAACTAGACTGTCGGAAACTGTTAGTATAGTAAGTCCATTAGCTCCAAGACGGTTGCAGTTAAGATAGAGAGCATGAGCTTCCATTTCTATTGCAAGTACACCCATCTTTTGCCAATTCTTCCATTCGTTTGGATCATCATGGTAGAAAATATCTGAAGACAGTACATTTCCAACATGTGGTTTAACTCCTAGCTTTTCACAAGATTTATATGCGGAGAGAAGAAGTTCAAATGACGCTGTTGCGCTGTGAATACCGTTTAATTTATAAGTTGATTGGAAATTTGAATTTGTAGATGCTCCATTTGCAAGGATGATATCGTATAGGTTTAGATCTTTATTAATGGCTCCACAGGAACCAACCCTTACAATATTTTTAACTCCGTAGAATTTTATAAGTTCATAGGAGTAGATGCCGATTGAAGGCATTCCCATTCCTGAACCCATTACGGAAATCTTATTTCCTTTATATTCGCCGGTGTAGCCGAGCATATTTCTAACATCATTTACAAGGACAACATTGTCCAAAAAGTTTTCTGCGATATATTTTGCACGAAGAGGGTCGCCAGGCATGAGGACCGTCTTTGCAAATTCATTTTCTTTTGCTCTAATATGTGGTGTCATAATCTACCTCCTAGCTCCATTGTAAAACAGTGAAATATATTTTACAAGATGTTATAATATTTACGAGGTGAATTATGAAAAATACGGAAAATTTAAAAAAATATGCAGAAGTAGTTATGAAAAAGGGTCTAAACATTGTAGAAGGCGATGGTGTTGTAATCGAGATTTCCATAGCTGCTAGAGAATTTGCTAAGATGTTAGTTGAAGCAGCATATGATTTCGGAGCACATAAAGTAAACGTTGAATGGAAAGATGATGAAATAGGAAGAATTCGCTATGAAAGAACTCCTATCGAATGTCTAAAGGAAATTCCGCAATACTTAATCGACAAACAAAAGTACAGGGTTGGCAATAAATATAAATTCCTATCTGTAATATCAAACGATCCAAACTCACTAAAGGGAGTTGACCCAGAAAAATTAAACGCAAGCATGATTGCAAGCTCAAAAGCTTTTAAAGAAACTTCTGATCTTATTATGGCAAACAACAACTCCTGGTGTGTAATAGGTGCATCTGTTCCTAAATGGGCTGATATGGTGTTTCCAGATGATGAAGATGCAGTTGAAAAACTATGGGAAAAGATATTTGAAGTTTCAAGAATAGCAAACGGAGATCCAATTGCAAATTGGGATGAACATATTGTGACTATGAAGAAACATTCAAAGATTTTAAACGAAGCCAAATTAAAAGAATTTCACTACACTTCAGAAAAGGGAACTGATCTTCACGTTAAACTTCCAAAGGGATACATCTTCACTGGCGGAGATGAAATTAACAAGGACGGAGAAACTTTCGTGCCAAATATTCCAACAGAAGAAGTATTTTCACTTCCTCATAGAATGGGTGTGGACGGAATAGTCTATGCTACAAAACCTCTAAGCTATAACGGAAATGTAATCGACAATTTCTGGTTCAAGTTTGAAGAAGGAAAAGTTGTAGACTTTGGAGCTGAAGAAGGATACGAAATCCTAAAGGACATGCTAGATATGGATGAAGGAGCGAAAAGACTTGGAGAAGTTGCACTAGTTCCATATCATTCACCAATTTCTATGACAAATATTTTATTCTATGAAACTCTATACGACGAAAATGCTTCTTGTCACTTCGCACTAGGTGCAGCTTATCCAACCTGTCTAGAAGGAAATGAAGATATGAGCGAAGAAGAACTTCTTGAAGCTGGAGTAAATGATTCACTAATCCACGTTGACTTCATGGTTGGAGATGCAACTACAAGCATAGTCGGAATTAAAGAAGATGGCACAGAAATGCAAATCTTTAAAGATGGAGATTTTGTAATTTAAAAAAATTATTTAGGAGGCTTGTCAGATTGAAAATTCTATGTTACTATAATATATGTTATGGCGACATAGCCAAGTGGTAAGGCACAGGTCTGCAACACCTTTATCACCAGTTCAAATCTGGTTGTCGCCTCCATGACCCGTTTATCGGGTCTTTTTTTATGCAAAAATCAGAAAAAAGCCTCGCATGAGGCTTCTCGTCAATTGTTATCTTTATTAAATTCATTTATTCTCTTTCATAAAATCATTTATTATTGAAATGAGCTCTTCTACATAAGTTTTATCCTTAGGATAGCCTACAAGTAGATGACCATGCTCTTTTACCTTTCCAACGATCATAAGATTTCTATAGAGCTTATTTTCACCGGTGCCAATATATCTCATGTCGGTGATAATTCCTATTATAAGCCTTGGAAAATCTATTCCGTGTTCCATTTCAAACTCTCTCATGACGCCATGAGCCATAATCTCTGCAGCTACGCCGTCGTCAATGGTTAGACCATCGAGGCAAGCTATAAGAATATTTGATTCCTTAAGCTTTGCAGTGTCGGCCTTGGAAATTTTGATATCCGTAATTATATCATCATTGTTCTTTTTATCATTTATCTCACCATTCTCTTGAGGTACATATAGATCTAGTCCTGTTTCATCTCTTATTATCTTTGCAAGATTCTCTGTCCACATAAACATACCTTCATTGAAAAAATGGCTTGCTAAATATCCTTTCATAAATCCCTCCTAATTGAAAAGAAACTTGTAATTTGCTATAATTATCATAACAGAAATATTGGAGGAAGTCATGAAAGATAAGCTATTAAATATAAAGAAGCAAGCCTTAGAAGAAATTAATTTAACGAATGATTTAAAAGAGCTTGACAAAATTAGAGTAACTTACTTAGGAAAGAAGGGAGAACTAACCTTAGTCCTAAGGGAAATGGGCAAACTCTCAAAGGAAGAAAGACCTGTAATGGGGGCAATTGCCAACGAAGTTAGAGAAGAAATTGAAAAAGAACTAGAAAACAAAAAGATCGAGCTTGAAAACATTGAACTACAAAATAGATTGATAAAAGAGAGAATCGACATTACTCTAAACAAAGAAACTAGAGATATTGGTCATTCTCATCCACTTATTCAAACTCTTGAAGAATTGGAATCACTATTTATTAGAATGGGCTTTACAGTTTATGACGGTCCTGAAGTAGAAACGGTAGAAAATAACTTCGACCTTTTAAATTCTCCAGCAGACCATCCATCCAGAGATATGTCAGACACATTTTATTTAGATGCAGAAAAACTACTTAGAACTCAAACATCTCCAGTACAAATCCGTGCGATGAAAGAACACGGAGCACCAATTAGAATGGTATGTACAGGTAGAGTTTTTAGACCAGATGAAGTAGACGCAACCCACAGTCCGATGTTCCATCAAATGGAAGGACTTATAGTTGACAAGAATATCTCCATCGCAAACTTAACTCACACTTTAAATCTATTCGTAAAAGAATTATTCGGCGATGATATTAAGACTAGATTTAGACCACACTACTTCCCATTTACAGAACCAAGCCTTGAAGTCGATGTAACTTGTACAAACTGCCATGGCGATGGTTGTGAAGTATGCGGCGGAACAGGATGGAGTATGGAACTTCTTGGTTGTGGAATGGTTCATCCAAATGTACTTAGAAACTGCGGAATCGATCCGGAAGAGTACCAAGGCTTTGCCTTTGGAATGGGAATCGATAGAATTGCCATGGTTAAGTACGGAATAAAAGATATTAGACTGATGTTTGACAACGACATCAAATTTTTAAAACAATTTTAGGAGGAACTATGTTACTACCAATTAAATGGCTAAAAGACTATGTTGATATAAATAATAAACCTATAGAAATAGCAAACAAACTATCCTCAACAGGATCTCACGTTGAATCTATAAATAATTTTGCAGAAGATATTGAAAAAGTTGTAGTCGGAAAGATAGTAGAAATTACAAAACACCCAGATGCGGATAAGCTTGTGGTTTGTAAAATAGATGTAGGAGGCGAAACCCTACAAATCGTAACTGGAGCACCAAATGTATTTGAAGGTGCAGTAGTGCCAGTTGCTCTTGACGGTTCAACACTTGCAAATGATGTCCATATCAAGAAGGGAGAACTAAGAGGAGTAGAATCAAACGGTATGCTTTGTTCTCTTGAAGAACTGGGATATTCTCAATCAGTTATTCCAAAAGAAGCAAGGGACGGAATCTATATCTTTTCTCCTGACACTAAGATCGGATCATGCGTGAAAGACATCTTAGATTTAAATGACGAAGTACTAGATATTGAAATAACTCCAAATAGACCTGACTGCCTTTCCATCATTGGAATGAGTAGAGAAACTGCAGCTACATTTTCTTTGCCACTAAATGAACCTAAGGTTGAGTTTAAGGATGAAACTGGAAAGATTACAGAATTTATTGGAGAAACAGTAGTTGAAACTGAAAAATGCCATAGATTTTACTCAAAAGTTTTAAATGAAGTTGAGATTAAAGAGTCTCCTCAATGGATAAAGAACTACCTTATGCTTGCAGGAGTTAGACCTATAAATAATATCGTAGACTTTACAAATTTTGTAATGCTTGAATACGGTCAACCTCTTCACGCATATGATTTAGATAAACTAGATGGAAATATCATCGTTAGAGATGCAAAGGATGGCGAAATCATAAAGACTCTTGACGAAGAAGAAAGATCTCTAACTTCAGAAGACATTGTAATCACAGATAGATCTAGAGTTCTTGGAGTAGCTGGAGTAATGGGAGGATTCGATTCCGAAGTTACAAAAGACACCAAGAGAGTTCTCCTTGAAGGTGCAAGTTTCGAAAAGAGATCTGTAAGACTTACATCAAAGAGACTTGGACTTAGAACCGAAGCATCTGCAAGATTTGAAAAAGGTGTGGACATCACACTTCCAAAGATTGCTGTAGATAGAGTTGCTGCCCTTGCAGAAAAAATCGGAGCTGCAAAGATCGTAGGAGGAAACTACGACACATTAAAAGAAGAACCAAAAGAAAGAGAAATAAAACTTAGACTAAATAAGGCAAACTCACTCATTGGTCATGAATTTAAAATAGAAGAAATCGAAGATATTTTAAATAGACTTATGATTGAAACTACTACAGTAGAAGATGGACTAGTTGCAAAGATTCCTCCATATAGAGGAGACCTTGAAATCGAAGCGGATCTATTCGAAGAAGTGGCAAGAATCTACGGATTTGAAAATATAGAACCAAAACCACTTTTCGGTGGACTTACAAAAGGCGATAGACCTAGATTTAGAAATATTGAAATAAAGATTAAGGAAATATTAAAAGCATATGGATATAGCGAATTTATGTCTTATAGCTTTATAAGTCCTTCAGTATTTGATAAGTTAAACTTGGAAGAAGGGTCAGACCTACTAGATTTTATAAAGATCATAAATCCACTTGGAGAAGAATACTCTGTAATGAGAACTACACTTATCTCCAATATGCTTGAAATTCTCTATAAAAACTACTCAAGATCAAACGAAGTATGCAGTGGCTTTGAATTTGGAAACACATTTATAAAACAAGAAGGAAGCCTACCAAAAGAAGTTTTAAAACTTTGCATAGGAAGCTATAATCATGGAGACTTCTACGACTTAAAAGATATGATTGTAAATATCCTTTGGAGTCTATCAATAGAAGATCTTAAATTCGAAAGAACAGAAGTGCCATACCTACATCCAGGTAGAGCCTCTGATCTATATGCAAACGGAGTATGCCTAGGATCCTTTGGTGAAGTAAATCCAATCGTTCTTAAAAACTTTGGAATCAAGAATAGATGCTTGGTAGGAGAATTAAACTTCGATAAAATTGTTGAAATGGCATCAGACAACAGAGTCTACAAACCACTTCCAAAATTCCCTGCAATGAAGAGAGACTTTGCATTTGTAATAGACAAAGAAATAGATGCGGGACAACTTGAAGAAGTAGCTAGAGAAAATGGAAGTGAACTACTAGAAGATTTCAAAGTATTTGACGTATACATTGGAGAAGGAATAGATGATGACAAGAAGTCTATAGCCTTTAGCTTGACTTTTAGAGCAGAAGACAGAACCCTAACAGACCAAGAAGTGGAAAAAATCTCTGAAAAAGTTGTGGAAGAAATAGAAAAGCAATTTGATGGTAAACTTAGGAGCGGAAAATGAAAAAGACAAAAGTAGTTATTGATGATATGAATTTCTACGTCATTGGAAACGAGGACGAAAAATATATCAGATCTTTAGCTAATAAATTAGACAATAATATAAAAGAGGTAAAGAGAAACAACTACAGATTGAATCAGATGCAAGCAGTTCTACTGGCTTCTTTAAACCTTCTCGATAAAGCTGAAAAGAATCAAAAGATTCTAAACGAAGCTAAAGATATATCAAAAGACGAAGAAAAACTTATGAGTGTGATTGAAGAGTTGGAAAATCAAAAAAAATCCAATGCAGAAAGCACTGAAAAGTATAGAACTGAATTCAAAAAAAATAGAGAACTAGCTGATGAAATAAATGCTCTAAAGGAAGAGAACAAAAACTTAATCTCTGATATAAATCAAAAGAAATTAGACATTAAACTTTTAAAAGAAGACTTAGAAAACCAAGAAAAGAGCAAGAAAAAGTTACATGATACAATATATGAAAATCAAAAACAAATAATAGAACTTTCAAGAAGAATTGAGAATCTAACCAATGAAGATTGAATTACTAGCTCCAGCAGGTAAGATGGACTCACTTGTTGCGTCGATAAATGCAGGTTGTGACGCCATATACCTCGGAGGAAGAAGATTTTCAGCAAGGGCATCTGCTATTAACTTTTCAGACGAAGAGATAGTAGAGGCTGTAAAACTTGCCAGGATGAGGGGAGTTAAAATATTTGTAACTACCAATATTTTAATTTCTGACGGCGAGCTTAATGAATTTTTTGAATATATAGATTTTTTAAATAAAGCAGGGTGCCATGGAGTAATAGTTCAAGACCCTGCTTTAGGGTTTATATTGTCAAAAATGTATGAGGATTTGGAAGTTCACGCTTCGACTCAGATGACAATAAATAACTACTATGGTGCGAAGTATGTAAAAGAGCTTGGATTTGAAAGAGTGGTTATGGCCCGTGAAGTCGGCACGGACACTATTAAAAAGGTATCTGAACTTGGAATAGATATAGAACACTTTATTCACGGTGCACTATGCATCTCTTACTCAGGTCAATGCACAATGAGCTCTCTAATTGGAGGAAGATCGGGAAATAGGGGAGCCTGTGCCCAAGCTTGCAGAAAGCCTTATGAAATTTTAAATCCTGACAAGACAGTATTTTCTGAGAAAAAATACTTCCTTTCACCGAGGGATTTAATGAGCTTTGATACCATCGATGAACTTATAAAAGCTGGAGTCAACTCATTTAAAATAGAAGGAAGAATGAAAAGACCAGAGTATGCCTATGAAGTTGTGCGTGCCTATAGAAAAAAACTCGACAACGCTCTTGAAAAACAGGATATAGAGAATGTAGAACAGCTCTTTAATAGACAGTTTACAAAAGGTCTTGGATTCAATGACTTTGGAAGAAGTCTTATGTCCTATGACAGACCCGACAATAGAGGTGTAGTTGTAGGAAAATATAATAACGGATATATTTTCTTAGAAACAGAGTTAAAATCTGGAGATGGAATCGAATTTAATCTAAAAAATGGTAAGTACAAAGGCTTTACCATTAATGAGGATTTAGAAAAGGGTAAAAACATAATTAAGCTTCCATTTGATGTTGAAGAAAACTCCGATGTTAGAAGAACTTATTCGAAAGAACTAGAAACAAGTATAGATGAGAAGATCGAAAGCATCTACAAACTACCGATTGAGTTTGAAGTCAATATAAAAGTTGGAAGCCCTATTCATGTATTTGCAAAATCAATGGGAAAAACTTCCGAATACAGTTCAGAAAGCTTAGTTGAAAAAGCAAAAAACATGCCTATTTCTATCGAGAACATAAGAAAATCTTTTGAAAAAATAAATGACACAGACTTTTTCTTAAAAAGTGAGGACGATATAGAAATTGTAACAGATGGGGAATCTTTTGTGCCTGTAAGTGTTCTTAATGAAGCGAGAAGAGAAGCTATAAAGAACTTAGAAAATTTATTTTTATATAAAAATAGTGAAAAAACTCCTTACGAATTTAAATATGAAAAGAGAAAGACTACAAATTCTGGGCTAACTTTAGAAATAAACGATTTAGAAGTTTTGGACGGACTGAATCTAGAAGGGATAGAAATAGTATATTTTCCACTAAGAGATATAGAACAATTATCCGAATACTCTTTTAAAAATACAAAGAAGTATATAAAACTTCCGCAAATTTTAACCGATAAAGAACTAGAAGAAGCAAAAGAGAAGATCGAAAAGTACAAACCAGAAGGACTTTTATTAAATAATCTCGGACAACTGGAACTCTTTAAAGATTCCAAGATTCCTCTTACTCTTGACAGCTCCTTTAATATTTTCAACTCACTATCTGGAGAATTCTTTTTAAAACAGGCAGATTGTATAAGTCTATCCAATGAACTAAATTTAAACCAAGTAAAAGAAATTAGAAAGAAACTAAGTGGAGACCTTGAATCCATAGTTTATGGCTATCTAAACGTGATGGTAATGGAACACTGTCCAATTTCAATTGAACTAAATTGTAAAGATAATTCCAACTGTGAAAGATGCAGAAGAAACGGACTTCATTACCTACGAGATTCTATGGGAGAAGATTTTGGATTTAGAAGAGAGAACAAGAGAACGATAATCTATAACTCTCATCCTTTGCTATATGAAAATAAAAATTTAGTAAACTTTGTAGATAGAAGAAGGATAGTGCAAACAGTAGAAGATGCAGAAACTATGAATATGGTTATTTCTGCATTTAGAGAAAATGAATTTAATAAACTGAAAGATTATTTGAAAGATAGAGATATAGTAGCAACGAGAGGACATTACAACAGAGGTATATTATGAAAGAGCTAAGAGCAATAAAAACCCTTGAATTTGATAAAATTTTAGAAAACTTAAAGACTAAATGTGAATCTGATTTAGGAAGAGAATTGGTTCTTCAAACTGATATCTCTACATCCCAATCGGAAATAAATAGAAGGCTTAAAGAAACTGATGAAGCTGTAGATATCATAGATAAAAAAGGAGAGCCACCTCTTTTTGGAATTTCTGATATAAAATCTGCCACCTCAAGATTGGAGCTGGGCGGAACATTGGGAGCCAAAAGCCTTTTAAACATATCTGACTTTTTAAGAGTTTCTAGACTTTTAAAAAAATATATAGCGGAGGAAGACGAAGAGGGAAGAAGCCACGAAATAATTGAGGACATGGCGAGTTTACTCTTTACATCTAAACAGATTGAAGACAGGATAAACGAGTGTATAATCTCTGAAGAAGAAATCTCTGATTCTGCAAGTCCAAAACTTAAGCAAATTAGAAGAAATATTTTTGTTAAAAACAAACAGATTAGAGAGAAATTAGACTCCATAGTCAACTCAGGCTCCAAGTATCTTCAAGACAATATTGTAACTATGCGTGAAGGCAGGTATGTAATTCCTGTTAAAACTGAAAACAAAAATAAGATAAAAGGACTTGTTCACGACATGAGTGCCACTGGACAGACAGCATATATAGAGCCAATTGCCGTTGTGAATTTAAACAACGAGCTTAGAACTCTTGAGATAGAAGAAAGGGAAGAGATAGAGAGAATCTTGGCAGAGCTCTCCGCATACGTTGGAGATTATTCCCTACAAATAAGAAGTAATCAGGATATACTATCAAGCCTCGATTTTATCTTCGCAAAGGCTAAGCTTGCAATGGAAATGGAAGCAACAAAGCCTAAAATAAACGACGATCTCTATTTAAAACTATATAACGCGAGACATCCATTACTTAAAAAGAATGAGGTAGTTCCAATAAATATAAGTCTTGGTGGAGAATTTACTTCTCTTATAATTACAGGGCCAAATACTGGTGGTAAGACTGTAACCTTAAAAACTGTAGGACTTTTAAATTTAATGGGACAGTATGGACTTTTTATTCCGGCTGAAGAAGGATCACAAATTGCAATATTCGATAAAATTTTCTCCGATATAGGAGACGAACAATCCATAGAACAATCACTTTCCACATTTAGTTCACACATGGTAAACATCGTGAATATTCTAGAAGAAGCTGATGAAAGAAGTCTCGTTCTATTCGATGAACTTGGTGCTGGAACAGATCCAACAGAAGGAGCAGCCCTTGCAAGATCGATTATGGATTTTATGCTAGAAAGAAAGATAAGATGTATCTCCACAACCCACTACAATCAACTTAAAACCTATGCACTAACCACTGAAGGAGTTCAAAACGCATCTATGGAGTTCGACGTAGATACATTAAGACCAACATATAAATTAATCATAGGAATCCCAGGAAAGAGTAATGCATTTTTAATTTCCAAAAGGCTTGGACTTAGAGATGATATCATAGAAGATGCGAAGAAACAGATGTCAAAAGATAATATTGAATTCGAAAAAGTCTTAGAAAACATAGAAAAAGACAGATGGGAAATCGAAAAACATCGTTCAGAGGCAGAGCTTTACAAGATTGATTTAGAAAAACAGAACAAAAGACTCGAAGAAGAGCTAGCTTCAATGAAAGAAAAACGTGAAGATATCCTTGAAAAAGCAAGAAGAGAAGCAAGACAGATCATAAATCGTGCAAAAGAAGAATCTGAACTTGCCCTTTCAGAAATAAAAGACGTAGTGGGAGAAGTATCGAAGGACCAAGCGAGAAGACTACAAGAATCACAAGACTTAATCAGAGAAAATCTAAACAAAACATCTAATAAAGAAAAGATTACAATAGAAGCAGTGAAAAATCCTGCAGAGAATATAAAACCTGGAGAGATGGTGATGATAGCTTCACTTAATGCTAAAGGAACAGTGCTAGAACTTCCAGACTCAAATGGAGAGGTTCTTGTTCAAGCGGGAATGATGAAGATGAAAGTTAAAAAGGAAGCCATCATACGTATAGAAGACGAAGAAACGAAGAAATCTTCCACCAAAGATATTATTAAGAGTAAATCTAGGACAGCAACCACAGAAATAGATGTGAGAGGAAGAAACTTCGACGATGCAAAGATAGAAGTGGACAAATTTTTAGATGACAGTTATCTTTCTGGACTAAAATCTGTTAGAATAATACATGGAAAGGGAACGATGGTTCTAAGAGAAAAATTAAGAGCAGATTTTAAAAAGAATAAATATATAAAATCTTTCGACGACGCAAGCTACAACGAAGGCGGAAACGGAGTAACGGTAGTTACATTTAAGTGAGGTAAAAATGATAGATTTCAAACAAGAAATAGCAAAGATATTAGCAGATAAAATAGAAAGTTTGACAGAAGAAGATATTTTAGCGCAAATTGAAATACCACCATCATATGAGATGGGCGACTATGCATTTCCAGTATTTTCACTAGCCAAAATATTTAGAAAAAATCCTAATATGATTGCAGAAGAAATGGCATCAAGCATAGATTCGAAATATTTTGAAAAAGTTGAAAGCAAGGGAGCTTATATCAACTTCTTCACAAATAAAGAAGCACTTTCAAAAACTGTAATAGAAGAGATTTTAAAAGAAAAAGAAAATTATGGAAAATCTAAAATTGGTGAAGACAAGACCATAATAGTTGAATATTCAAGCCCTAACATTGCAAAGCCATTCCATATAGGACATATTAGAACTACAATAATTGGAGACAGTTTAAAGAAAATCCATAAATTCTTAGGATATAATGTGGTATCTATAAACCATCTAGGTGACTATGGAACTCAATTTGGAATGCTTATCTATGCGATTAAAAATTGGGGAAATATTGAAGAGATTGAAAAGAATCCAATTCCAGAACTTTTAAAACTCTACGTTAGAGTAAACAAAGAAGCAGAAGAAAACGAAGAAATAAAAGATGAATGTAGACATTACTTCGCAAGCCTAGAAAAAGGCGATGAAGAAGCTGTAAAAATCTGGAAGTGGATTAGAGAAATCTCATTAAAAGAATTTAACATGGTCTACGATTTACTTGGAATAGAATTCGATTCCTACAATGGAGAGTCTTTCTATTCGGATAAAATGCAAAAACAAGTAGATAGAATGGAAGAGCTAGGAATATTGAAAGATTCTGAAGGCGCAAAAATAGTTGACTTAGAAAAATACAATCTTCCACCAGCATTAATATTAAAATCAGACGGATCTACAATCTATATAACTAGAGATATAGCAGCGGCAGAATATAGACACGAAACCTATCACCCAGAAAAGAATATATATGTAGTAGCAACAGAACAAAACCTACATTTCAAACAACTAAAAGCAGTCTTAGAAGAAATGCAATACGATTGGTATGATGAAGTAACTCACGTTGCCTTTGGTATGATAAACCTAGCGGATGGCAAACTTTCCACAAGACAAGGAAGAGTAGTATATTTAATCGATGTACTAAATAAAGCCATAGAAAAAATCATGGAAATCTTAGATGAAAGAGAAAAGACCAGTGGAGTTAAAATCGAAAACAAGGAAGAGCTTGCAAAACAAGTAGGAATAGGAGCTATTAAATTCCAAGAATTATTCAATCAAAGAATAAAAGACTACACATTTGATTGGGACAAGACCCTATCATTTGAAGGAGAAAGTGGACCATACGTTCAATATGCCCACGCTAGAATTTGCTCGCTACTAAATAAAGGTAATTTCGATATAAATTCCAAAATAGATCCAACGCTTCTAAACAATGAAATGGAAATCAATATACTTAGAAATCTTTACAAATTTACAGAAGTAGTAAAGGATGCAGCAGAAAAATATGAACCATTCTTTATAAGCAGGTACGTAGTAGAATTAGCAAAAGACTTCAATAAGTATTACAATCAAGTAACCATAAACGTAGATGATGAAAAACTTAAAAATACAAGGCTTATGCTTTGCTACTCAGTAAAGAATGTGATATCTGAAGGACTATCATTACTAGGAATAGAAGCACCAGAAAAAATGTAACATAACAAAATAAGAAGAATAAAAAGGGACTTAAAAGTTCCTTTTTTATCTATATAAATGAAATAAAGGAGGATATATGTTAGAAGATATATTATCGGTATATAAAAACAGTTTAAATAAAACAATAAATTCTATAAAAGAATGTCCTTTCCTTCTATTATTAACTCCAGTTTACTTTATATTAGTAGAAATATTTACCTATTTAAGTCTACAGATAAGTTTTGGAAGAGGAAGCTTTATAATGGGATTTATAAGGCCAGTTGGATATTCGCTTTTAATATCATCATATTTTCAAATGCTAGAAGATGGCATAATTTATAAGAGAATAAATTTTAAAAGTTTAAAAAGTTCAATTACAAGGTATTTCTACCAAGTATATTCAGTTTTTTTCGTGTTAATAATACTTGATTACCTTCTTGCCGGATTAAATATTTCTGGAAACATAAATATAATTCTAGGAATAATTATAAATGTAGTACTATCTCCAATATCTGAAGAAGTATATATAGAAAGTGAAAATGGAATAGACGCATTTAAAGAATCCTTAAAATTTATGAAAGATAACTTCATACATTGGATAATACCAACGGCGATAATAATATTTGGCTTGGGTAAATTACTTGGAGTAGCAAGTAACTTTTATATCTCAAACAATCTAATATTACAAAATATAGGAAACTCAATGTACGGATCGCTAAATATAACCTCAAACACAAGTAAAATATTTAGCTTATTGATATTCGAAATAGTATTAGGAGCATTTTCAATATTTAGATATCATATGTTTAAGATGCTAAGCGGATCATCAATTAGAAAGAGAAAATTTCAGGGGCTAATATGATAGAAAAAGAAATAAAGAAAAGATTAAACAATGTAGGCTTTGTAGAGCTAAAAGAGGATACAACTGTAGAAGGATTTACATTTCTAAAAGAGGTTCCACTTCCAATATTAGTAGATGACATCAAAAAACTTGCAATTGAGAAAAATGATATTGGAGTGAAAGCTGATCTTATAACCAAGGGAATGATTTATGTACTTGGTTGCGACGAAGATTTCAAATATAAAGACAACTACAAAGAAGTATTAGAATCACTGATAAAAGATTTAAAAGGATTTGTAATAGGAACTACACTAAAAGCTGAAGATGAACTGGATAAGTATATCTATCTAAATTCATATGAAGCACTAGGAATTAAAGATGATGAAATTCTCTACAATAAACTTATTTATTTAGAAAATTATTTAGATAAGAATAGAAATAAAATAAAAGAAGAAGATCAGTCAGAAATAATAAAGAATCTTTTAGTGAACTATGAAAGAATAGAAGATAAAAAGATTTCTCCATATGCAAACTACAGAATGGGAATCATAAATAAAGCAATAGGAAATTATTTAAAGAGCAAGATGTACTTTGAAAAGTCTTTAGAAAGCTCAGATATACTAGAAGATGAAGAGTTAAAAACAGTTTTACGAAGAGAGATAGAAGAAATAAGTGATTATTCAAATATTGAAATCGCAGAAACATATATAAATTACTCAGACTTTGACAAAGCGGAAGAAGCACTATCAAATGTTAGTATCTATTATATAGATCAAAGCTATTTAAATTTTCTAAAGGGTTTCGTATATCAATCAACAGGAAGAATAGAACTAGCAATAGAAGAATATAAAAGAGCGATAGATCTAAATAAAAATAGAGAAGATTACTACAATAGCCTTGCAATATGTCTTGTAAATTTAAATAAATACCAAGAAGCTTCTATTATATTAGAAGAGGGAATAGAAAATAACAGCTCTAGCTACAACTTAAAATATAACTTGGGAGTAATCTATGTAAACTTAAATAGGTTAGAAGAAGGAAGAGAACTTCTAAAAGAAGCATACTCAATTAAACCGACGGAAGAACTATATAAATATATAGAAAGCTTATAAAATTTACCGCAAGATAATAAAGTAAAAAATTAATTTACAAAATCTTAAAACTATATTGACAAAAGAAAAGTGCGGTGATAAGATATAACAAGCTCTTTAAAAGAGCACAAGTTTTAAGTCAAGAAAAAATAAAAAGTTTGAAAAAACACC
>QWCE01001258.1_pt1 | contig 83480 bp, 76 predicted proteins | sample 1972531 | NCBI WGS metagenome assembly QWCE01 (sample SAMN09866716, study PRJNA288562) | Human gut metagenome isolate term4_stool, whole genome shotgun sequencing...
ATAAAGACAAAATTAAACGGCCTGTCACCTGTTGAGTACAGGTTACAAGCCGTCTAGTAAACGCGGTTATTTTGTCCGGGTTTGTGGGTGCATGTCAAAATGCGATGTCATTTTTAGTTAATATATAGGAAGACTTTGATTTTATTTTGAATCACCATGACGCAGCCACCACGAAATCGGGTTGTTGGTAATGTAGTCATATGTTTTGTCATAATCGTCATCATCCGTTATTATGTGATCATAATAATTTTTTTGCAGGAGTTTATGTTTATACGGTGGTATTTTTCTTTGCTTTACTAGATAGCCGTATTTTTTTGTAAGTCGAATTTTAAAAGAGGCAACTATATCACCAAGAGGTATATTATTATCGGAAATATTTGTAATAAGCAGGTGAATATGGTCCGGCATCATGACAGCATTATCGAATTCAATTCCCTGATATTCTTTCAAGATTTCATCAATTGTTTCTGTGAATATTTTTTGAATTTCAGGAATTATCGGAACGAATCCATTTTCCGATATTTTTCCGAATGCATGATACCGCTTGTATGTACATATTGTTACAAAGTATGAATAATGGCTTCCGTAATCAAACGATTGAAGTCGCATGTGGGTTCTATGTGTCATATGTGTCCCTCCTTTGTATATTTTATTGTATCATTTTATTTTATCGATATCAACGACGGGGTATTATATTTTATGTTGGGGGTATTTGGAGACATATTGTATAGGCACAACGTTGTTGGTGTGGTTGTAAATTGTACGAACGACATATATGGCGGCAGGACACACAGTGCCTGCCGTTACGGATGCGTACAAATGCATATAAAATTGTAAAAGCAGAATATTTTTATGAATGTGAAAGTGATGATTTATGTATAAATATGTACACGCCGTACGTAGCGGCGACCAGTTTTTTTGCGGGTGAGGTAGAAATCTTTGATTTCGTAACCGAACGCGTAAAAAAGTATGCATACACAATTGTAAAAGCAGAATATTTTTATGAATGGGAATATAATTATTTATGTATAGATACGCACACGCCGCAGGTAGCGGCGACCAGTTTTTTTATCCATCGAACAGAAATCTTTGATTTCGTCGTGAGATGAGATAAAAAGGTGTATCGCCGCCAACAGGTGTGAGGAATGGTGAAGATATTTTATAGACACAGCGTTGTTGGTGGGGTTGTATATTTTATGGACGGCATATATGGCGGCAGGACACAGAGTGCCTGCCGTTACGGATGCGTATAAATACATATACAATTGTAAAAATATATACAAAATTTCAAATACGCAAAAAAAGAACCGGTGTTTACCGGTTCCCACATACACACAACGTAATTTGCGAGGAATTTTCGATGAGAAACGCTTAGATGAAATATTTTAGGAGTGAGACGTACAGGCAAGTACGTCGCAGCGACGAAAATATTGAATCAAGCGTTTATCGCGAAAAGGCCCGCAAATAACCCCCACCAATTTGCGAGGATATTTTGATGAGATGCGCCGCAAACTCAATTTTTGATTGCGCAGGTGTGCTCAAGTGCACTCCGAGCAATCAAATAATTGAAGTTTTCGCCTTTGTAGACGAGTTTGATGCTGCCTGTCGGTCCGTTTCTATGTTTTGCGATGATGACTTCGCCGGTGCCTCGATCTTCGGAGTCTTTGTTGTAGTATTCGTCTCTATAGAGGAACATTACAACGTCGGCGTCCTGTTCGATTGCTCCCGATTCTCTAAGGTCGGACAAGATCGGTCGGTGGTCGCTTCTCATTTCCGGTGCACGGGAGAGCTGTGAAAGTGCGATGAGCGGTATGTTAAGTTCTTTTGCAAGTCCTTTTAATCCTCTTGATATTTTCGAAATTTCTTGTTGTCTATTCTCGATTTTTCCTCCGGCTTCCATGAGTTGAAGGTAGTCGATTAAGACGAGGTCTATTCCATCCTGTTGCAGTGCTAGTCTTCTTAGTTTTGCACGTATATCCGTGATTGATACTCCGGATGTGTCGTCAATGAAGAGGTTTTTCGATGAGAATTCATTAGCACTCACGCTGATTCTTTTCCAGTCGTCCATGTCGAGGTCGCCTTTCAAGAGTTTGGTGAGGTCGATGTTTGCGAGTTGTGAGTAGATTCTCATTGCAAGTTGCTCTTTACTCATTTCGAGCGAGAATATTACAACGGTTTTTCCTTCTTTTGCCGCAGCAACCGCAAAGTTCACCATGATTGCAGATTTACCCATTGAAGGTCTTGCTGCAAGAAGTATGAGGTCGGATTTTTGAAAGCCCGAGAGCATTGCGTCGAGGTCTTCAAATCCGGTTGAAAGTCCGGAGATGCCCCCCTTTAGTTTCGAGCGTGTCACAAGTTCTTCGGCTGTGTTTTTAAGTATGAAGTTTATTCTTTCCGGGTCATTTTGTATTGAGTGAAGCCCGATGTCGAGGATTCTTTCTTCTGTTTCGCTTATGATGGATTTTATATCTGTGTCAGCTTTGAGTGCTTCAGCACGTGTTTCCGTCGCAACGTCATAGAGTCGTCTAAACAGAAATTTGTTGTGAACCAGTGTTGCAACTTCTTTTGTGTTATCACCGGAGATGTAGTTGTTTGCGATGTTTACAATGTTATTAACTCCACCGGCTTTGTCAAGATTGCCCGAGGTCATAAGGCAGTCGACAAGGTTTACACGATTTATTCCCTGACCTCTGGAGTTTAGAGAAATCATTGCATCAAAAATAATCCGATGAGCACTGTAGTAGAATTCATCGGATGAGCGAACTATTTCAAGAGCTGTGTCGACGCTTCTCGCATCTTGTATCATGTTGCCGAGAAGTGTCACTTCGGCGTCAAGCGACGCCGGCAATGTCAACTCAGTTTGCATCTAGACCACCACTTCTATTTTAACATTTGCCTCAACGCTGCCGTATAGTTTGATTTTTACGTCATATATTCCAGCTTCTTTGATTGCTTTTTTTAAGTCAATTTTTCTTTTATCGATTTCAATGCCTTTTTCTTCACTGATTTTGTTTGCAATGTCGATATTTGTTACAGAACCGAAAAGTTTGCCTGTCGAACCGCCTTTAAAGTGGAGTTTTATAACTTCTTTTTCAAGATTTTTCTTCATTTCTTCCGCTTCCAATGTGTTTTGTTCGTCAAGTTCTTTCAAACGTTTTTGTTCTTCTTCCCATTCTTTCATATTTTCTTTGCTTGCTTCTATTGCTAAATTTTTCGGGAGAAGTGAATTTCTTGCAAAACCCGGTTTTACTTCTTTTATTTCTCCCTTTTTGCCAACATTTTTAACGTCTTCTAATAATATAACTTTCACTTAATTCTCCTTTTCATAATTGTCAATTGCATTTTTCAGACTTTCCTTCGACTTTTCCAAATCAAGTGCGAGTCTTGCCCCCGCTTGTGCAAGGTGACCACCGCCGCCAAGTGATTCTGCAATGAGTTGTACGTTTATATCTCCGATGCTTCTTGCACTCAGGTGTGTTTCATTTTCTCCAATATTGGCCAATACAAAACTTGCCTTGACCCCGTCAATTGTGAGTAAGTCGTCCGCAACTTGTGCCGCCGTAAGGATTGCACTAGGTGAATTTCCTACGGTTGCAATCGCATATTTTTGATCATATATTTCCGTTGTTTCAATTGCTTTTGCTTTATTTATAAATGTGTTATAGTCATCTCTAAAGAGCAATTTTACTTCTTCAGGGTCAGCACCCATTCTAACAAGAAGTCCTGCCGCTTCAAATGTTCTTATGCCGGTTTGCACGGTGAAGTTTTTCGTGTCGAGCATTATCCCCGCCATGAGTGCACTCGATTCGAAGTGAGATAATTTTTTATCTTCCATTATATATTGAAGAATTTCACTTACGAGTTCACTCGCACTGGACGCATGCGGTTCGAGATAGGTAAGTGATGGATTTTTTATAAATTCATCAGCCCTTCTGTGGTGATCGATAACAACAACATTATCAGCCGTTTCAGAGAGTTCCATGCTTGGGCTTAGACTCGGCTTATGATGGTCGGTCAAGATAAGAAGATCACCCTTTTTATAATTTTTCAGAGCTTCTTCGGGTGTCACAATTGATTTATAAATATCTGGGGACTCTTCTTTCATCAAATCGAGTATATTTGAAATTGCAACCGTATCATTACCAAGTATGAGGGAAGCACTTTTTCCCATAAGTTGAACCACAGCCATCATTCCGACAGCACTTCCGATTGCATCCATGTCCGGATTTTTATGGCCGGAAATATAGATATTATTTGCCTCTTTTATAAGTTCCTTTAGAGCATAGCCGATAACTCTTGCCTTGACTTTTGTTCGCTTTTGAACCGCTTTTGTCTTGCCGCCGAAGTAATCATATCCGTTTTCAAGAACCACAACAGCTTGGTCGCCACCGCGTCCAAGAGCGATGTCAAGTGCACTTCTGGCCTTGCCATATTTTTGAAGAGGTGTCTCTCCTATGTCCGACACTCCAATTGAAAGTGTAACCGGAATAGTATTTCCGACTTCAATCTCTCTTACCTTATCTAGAATGTCAAACTTTTTATTTTTTATTTTATTAAAATTTTCACGATCAAGTCCGATTAAAAATTTATCCGGTTCATACTTTCTCACAAAGCCGTTGTGTTCACTGAAATAATTCGTGATGCCGGTGTCTATTACAGATTGTATTTTCGCACGATATGATTCGTCGCCAAGGCCTTTGACTTCATCGAGATTATCCACGAAAAGATAAAGAGCAACAAGGCCTTCTTTTGTGTACAGTTTTTTTAGATTATTATACTCAGTTATATCCGACATATATAGGACATATCTTTCGACTTCACCATTTCTTAAAATCTTGTCGGTGTAGCCCTTGTACATCCTGTCTTTGAATGTGAAAGTGAAATCGTCCTGCTCCTTTTCAAACTCGGAAATATTTATTGCCGGAATCATTTCATTTATCTTTGCATTCCTCGGAATCTCGCCTAAAATTTTTGAAAATGGTTCATTTTGCCATGTAATCACGCCGTTTGAATTAAGCATAGCCATCGGATATGGCATATTAAAAATCGCATGAGCGGTTACACTTTTGAGTTCCTCTTCTTCACGTCTTTCCGAAGTGGTTTCTTCTTCAACTCTCTCCTCGTGCAAATTCACATCACGTGAAATCAAATAAGCGAGAGCCAAAAGAGCGAGTCCTCCGAAAATAGGCTGATAAATAAATGCCGGAATAAGAACTATAATCATTAAAATCACATACGGATATGTGGTTTTAAAATATCTCAATATCCAATTTCTTAAAGCTAATAAAAAATCTTTCATATAGCCTCCTTAAAGAGTATAAAATCCATATATGATTATTATACAACAAATACTTTATCTATTCAACTTGAATGATGAAGGGTTTTATTTGCGGTTATTTTCGCGATAAACACACTAAAATAGGCGTCGGGATGTGACCCGACGTTACAAAAGCCGTTTCTCATCAAATTATCATCGCAAATGACAGCGAAGATGGATTGTAGAAATTGCATGGAGTTTTGGGTTCTATATTTATGTAATCAGCGTTGTTGGTGGGGTTGTAAATTGTACGAACGACATATATGGCGGGAGGACATCGTTGTTCCTATCGTCACAACGTATGCCATCCCGCTACGGATGCGTACACATACATATACAATTGTAAAAGCAATATAATTTTATGAATATGAATGTGATAATTTATGTATAAACATGCATACGCCGTACGTAGCCATACGTAGCGGCGACCAGTTTTTTTATCCATCGAACAGAAATCTTCGATTTCGTCGTGAGATGAGATAAAAAGGTGTATCGCCGCCAAGAGGGATGAGGTTTTTGGGGTGATATTGTATAGGAACATCATTGTTTGTGGGGGTGTAAATTGTACGAACGACATATATGGCGGCGGGATTCACAGAACCCGCCGTTACAAATAACATAGGCGTTTGTGGTGAATATAAATGGATAAATGATAATGGGGGTGATGTGTGGGGGTGATATTGTATAGGCACATCGTTGTTGGTGGGGGTGTAAATTGTACGAACGACATATATGGCGGCGGGATTCACAGAACCCGACGTTACAGATGACACAAGCGTTTTTGGCGAATACATATGTATAAACGATATGGGGTTTGGGTTCTATATTTTATATACGCAACGTTGTTGGTAACAATATATATTTTATGTACACAAAAATGGGCGGGAGGACACACAGTGCCGTCCCGCTACGGTGCGTCTGCTGATACATATAATTGTAGAACTTATCGGCATATAAAATATTTGTATATGGTTTTTTTGGTGGAGATATTGTTTAAACACAGCGTTGTTGATGAATATACATATTCTATATGCACAAAAATGGGCGTCGCAATGTGATGCGACGTTACGGATGCGTACACATACATATACAATTGTAAAAGCAATATAATTTTATGAATGTGAAGGTGATAATTGGGGGTGATATTGTATAGGCACATCGTTGTTGGTGGGGATGTAAATTGTACGAACGACATATATGGCGGCGGGATGTGACCCGCCGTTACAGATAACATAGGCGTTTGTGGCGAATATAAATGGATAAATGATAATGGATACGCCGTACGTAGCGGCGACCAGTTTTTTTATCCATCGAACAGAAATCTTTGATTTCGTTGTGAGATGAGATAAAAAGGTGTATCGCCGCAAATGGGTGTGAGGAATGGTGAAGATTATTTTATAGACACAACGTTGTTGGTGGGGGTGTAAATTGTACGAACGACATATATGGCGGCGGGATGTGACCCGCCGTTACAGATGGCACAAGCGTTTGTGGCGAATACATATGTATAAACGGTGTGGGGTTTGGGTTCTATATTTTATCGACACAACGTTGTTGGTAATGATACATATTCCATATACACAAAAATGGGCGGCGCAATGTAATGCGCCGTTACAGATGACTCAAGCGTTTGTGGCGAATATAGATGTATAAATTGTACGGGTTTTTGGTTTTGGTTCTATATTTTATCGACACACCGTTGTTGGTGTTGTTGTAAATTGTTTGAACGACATATATGGCGGGAGGACACACAGTGCCCGTCGTTACAGATGCAATTGCAACATCATACAATTCACAAACAAAAAACCGGCGTTTGCCGGTTCATATACACAATAATTTGCGAGGATATTTTGATGAGATGCGCCGCAAACTCAATTTTTGATTGCGCAGGTGTGCTCATTTGCACTCCGAGCAATCAAATAATTGAAGTTTGCAAGCAGGTCGCAAAATAGACCGCAAATTTAGTCGTGAAGAATTACGTTTCTTTTAACTTCCAAAATCTTGTTAAGCGACACACTCACCTCATCCAGTCCTATGTCCAGATAAAAGTCGAGCATTTTCGGGTCGGCGCCCATTGCACCACAGATGCCGACTTCGATGTCGTTCTTTTTTGCACCTGCGACTGTGAGTTCGATGAGGCGTTTGATTGCCGGGTGGTAGTCGTCACGCATGTGTGCGATTTCGTTATTTGTACGGTCAATTGCGAGGGTGTAGCTCACGAGGTCGTTTGTGCCGATTGAGAAGAAGTCTACATATTTCCCAAGTTCATCAGCGATGATTGCAGCAGCCGGGGTTTCAATCATGATGCCCAGTTTAAATTCTTTAAAGTGTCTTTTTTCATTTTTCAGTTCTTCAAGACATTCATCGATTATTTCTCTGGTTTCAAGAATTTCCTTCGGCGAGATGACCATAGGAAGCATGACACGCAAATCTCCGTAGTAAGACGCTCTCAAAAGTGCCCTGAGTTGAGTTTTAAAAAGTTCTCTTTCAGCAAGCGAGAGTCTTATTCCCCTGAGTCCCATTTGCGGATTGTCCTCTTTTTTAAGGTCGAGATAATCAACTTGTTTGTCTGCGCCGATGTCCATTGTACGAACAATGACCGGTCTGTCTTTCATCGAGACGACTGCGAGTTTATATGCTCTATATTGTTCTTCTTCATCCGGCGGATCTTTTCTTCCGAGATACAAAAATTCACTTCTAAAAAGTCCGATTCCTTCCGCTCCGTTTTTATTCGCTTCATCAGCTTCAATTTCGGAGCCGATGTTTGCAAACACATTGAGCTTTTTCCCGGACTTTGTAACGGCGTTTTTCGAGATATATTCTTTCAGTTCTCTCGCCTTTTGCATTTCTTTTTCAATCTTTTTTTCGTAACTCGACAGCACATCTTCATCCGGTTCGACAATGAGTTCTTGGGATTCTGCATCTATAATCGCGACCTTTCCATCGAGGCTATAAATATTTCCACAGTCGAGACTTATAAGTGCCGGAATGTTAAAGTTGTTCGCCAAAATCGTCGTGTGCGAAGTTTTCGAACCACGAAGAGTTGCGATTCCCTTGATTTTCCTGAAATCCATCTCAAGTGTTTCCGATGGATATAGCTCATCCGAAACGAGAATGTATTCCTCATTCATGTCCTCAGCTTTTTTCCCGAGCAAATTCTTTATAACTCTTGTCATAATGTCTTCAACATCGTTTGCACGTGCTCTAAAATACTCGTCTTCCATGTCGATAAAGATTTTTTTGAGATCTTCTTTTGCACGAAAAACGGAATATTCTGCAGTGAAATCCATGTCAATATAGCTTTCGACAGTTCCTATAACTTCAGGATCCGAGAGCATTTCAAGATGTGCCTCGAAAATTTCTTTTTCATCTCCGTCGACACCGCTCTTGATATTTTCAATTTGATTTTTTGCACTTTCAAAAGCCTCGAGACTTCTCTTCTTTTCGACCTCGATTCCCGCACCTTTCTTTTCCTCGATCTCCTCTTCCCTTTCAAGGACTTTTATTTTAGAAATGCTGATTCCGTTTGAAACGGAAATTCCCTTTATTTTTTGCATATTTCTTCTCCTCGTAAAAATATTCTTTCTATATTTAGCTCGTCGTCAAGCACAAGCAAGTTTGCAATATTGCCCTCTCTAATAGTTCCGACCCTCCTATCGATACCTAAGAGTTTTGCAGGATTTATCGTTGCCGCTTTAATTGCGTCTTCTTCCTTTATGCCCGCCTTGATTGCATGTTTCATACAGTCAAAAAGATTCGTTGCACTTCCGGCAATTGTGTCCGTGCCCTTTATCGTTGCCTTGTTTTTCACCTTGACAATTTTTTGACCGCCAAGCATATATTCTCCGTCCGAAAGCCCCGTTGCTTCGTTCGAATCGGAAACAAGAATCATCCTCGTGTTTCCGAAAAGTTTAAAAATAAGTCGAATGATCGCATCATGTATATGAACGCCGTCGGTTATAAGTTCAGCGGTGCTGCCGTTTTCGAGAGCAGCCGGAATCACTCCCGGTTTTCTGTGGTGGATGCCGGGCATTGCGTTAAACGTGTGCGTCAAATGTGAAAAGCCGTTTTTGTAAGCGTCGACAGCTTCGTCATAGGTCGCATTTGTGTGCGCAACTGAAAGCACATATTTGTCACCGAGTTTTTTTGCAAACTCCATCGCTCCTTTTATTTCAGGTGCAATGCTTATTATTTTTAAAAGCCCACCGCTTTTATCGTCGAGCCTTTCGACCATTCCGACGTCAGGTTCCATCAAATACTTCGGGTTTTGTGCACCGATTTTTTCTTTACTTATAAACGGTCCCTCCATGTGAATGCCGACAACTTCACTGTATTTGTTGTCATATTCGCCGATTGATTTAAATATACCGTTAAGAATTTCTTCATTAAAAGTCATAGTCGTCGGACAAAATTGTGTGATGCCATGCTCCAAATTATATTTTGCAATAGTTTCAATCGAGCCCACTTCTCCGTCGGAACTGTCCTTTCCCATCGCTCCGTGCGTGTGGATGTCCGTGAGTCCCGGAATAATTCTTTTCCCCGAAAGGTCAAGTCCGTCCGCCATAATTTCGTCCATAATGAATTTTATTTTTCCATCTTCAATCCATAAATCTTTTCTTTTATATTTTCCGCCAATGAAAACAGCGGCATTTTTTAATAACATAGAATCAACTCCCAATTAAATTATACCCATAAATTTTAGATATACACCTACATTTTTATGATAAAGTGTTTATATAACGCCGTTTTTTGGTATAATATATGTGAGGATGTGGTATAGAGAATCTATTCACATTTGAAAATTTTTTAAAGGAGGGTTTCCTATGAAAAACCTACAAAAATTAGGCAAAGCTTTGATGCAACCTGTAGCAGTTCTTCCTATAGCTGCACTTTTGGTCGGCATCGGCTATTGGATTGACCCGGTAGGCTGGGGTGGCTCAAATAAGCTCGCAGCTATTCTTATTAAATCGGGCACAGCAATCTTAGACAATATTCCTATTATATTTGCAGCCGGTGTTGCATACGGCCTTTCAAAAGACAACAACGGAGCCGCTGCTCTTGCGGGACTTGTTTCATTCCTCGTGTTAAAGCAAATTTTAAACCCTGGAACAGTTGCAATGCTTAAAGGTCTTGATGCAAACGCTGCCGACTATGCTGACCAAATGAAATACATTTCAAACGAACTTGGTTTTGCTGTAGTCGAAAATGCATTGACCGGAATTTTATCGGGACTCGTCGGAGCGTTCAGCTACAACAAGTTCTATGACAAAAAATTACCGGATGCTCTTGCATTCTTCAGCGGTAGAAGAATGACCCCGATCGTTGCATCATTCATCATGATCTTCGTATCAATCATTCTCTACTTCGTATGGCCTATCGTTTTCGCAGGACTTGTAAAATTCGGTAACTGGATGATTGGACTTGGAGCACTCGGCGCAGGACTCTTCGGATTCTTCAACAGACTTTTGATTCCGTTCGGTCTACACCACGCATTAAACTCGGTATTTTGGTTCGACATAATCGGTATCGGCGACCTTACAAACTTCCTAAATGGAGCACAAGCTCTTGAAGCAGGAACAGCTGTAAAAGGTGTAACAGGAATGTATCAAGCAGGATTCTTCCCGATCATGATGTTCGGACTTCCTGCAGCAGCACTCGCAATGTACACATGTGCAAAACCTGAAAAGAAAAAAGAAGCAATGGGCGTTCTTTTGGCAGGTGCGATCGCATCATTCGCAACAGGTGTTACAGAACCTCTTGAATTCTCATTCATGTTCCTCGCTCCTGTTCTATACCTCGTTCACTCAATTTTAACAGGTATCTCACTTGCAGTCGCAACACTCTTGAAATCAACGGCAGGCTTCGGATTCTCCGCTGGTGCAGTTGACTTTATACTCTCACTTAAAAACCCGGTTGCAAATAAACCGTGGCTATTGATGCTCATGGGTTTAGTTGCATTTGTTATTTACTTTGTTGTGTTCAGACTTTTCATAAAGAAAATGGACCTCAAAACTCCGGGAAGAGAAGATGGCACTCCTGAAACAGTTAATGCTGCAAAAGTTTCAACTGCAAAATCAGGCAATGACAAATTTAGAAAACAAGCTGAAATAATCATTGCAGGTCTCGGCGGAATCGAAAACATCTCATCTTTCGACTATTGCACAACAAGAATAAGAGCAACTGTAAATGATCCGACAAAGGTAAATGATGCACAAATCAAATCATCAGGCGCATCAGGACTTATAAAGCCGGACGCAAAATCCATTCAAGTTGTAGTTGGTCCACAAGTACAATTTGTATATGATGAAATGGTGAAGATGGCATAATGCTTGGACTATTTAAAAAATCAATTAAAATCTACGCCCCGATGAACGGAAATGTAGTTGACATAACCGAAATCGACGATCCGGTTTTTTCACAGAAAATGGTCGGCGACGGTGTTGCTATAATTCCTGAATCGATGGATGTGCTCGCACCGATGGATGGAGAAATCACACAATTCTTCGAAACGGGACACGCTTTTTCAATAAAAAATGGCGACATAGAAATTCTCGTTCACGTCGGAATGGACACAGTCGAACTGAAAGGCGAAGGATTTACAAAGATTAAAAAAGTTGGCGACACAGTTAAACACGGCGACGTAATTTTAAAAGTCGACCTTCGTAAAATCGAAGAACTCGGCAAAAAAATCGACACCCCAATCGTCGTTATGGACGCTGAAGACAAAGAAATAAAGAAAATAACGGGTGCTGCAACTGCAGGCGAAACCGTTATCATGGAAGTAAAATAAAAGATGGAGTCCAAATCGGGCTCCATTTTTTTAATAAAAAAAGCAGGCGTTAAAACCTGCTTTTTTGTTGTTCGAATCAATCCTCGAAACCGGAGGCAGAATCTGCAGTAACTATCGTCACCACGACAAGTCTCAAATTTTTTCGCTCATACGAGCAAGTAACAAGATTAACGATTCTGTCCTCTTCTTTTAAGTTGTAATTTGCATCGTAAAGTGCATTCTTTCGAATTGTGTCGTAAAACTCTTTGCGTTTGTTGAAATCATCATAATCCCTTGGATTAATATATTCATCTCCCGAAATGAGTGCTGAGAGCACAGCTTTTGTTTTAAAACTTTTCCCGTCCGTGTAAAAAGTAAAACCGTCAAACTTCGGCTTTGTCTTAAACTCGTTCAAAGTCGCAAACATACTCTCATCCTCCATCATGTGACCGTAAATCATCACAAAAGGATCATATGCATCTTCGTTTCGGTAATCCATGAAAATTGAGCCAACGATATTTTTCTTCCCGTCAGCTCCCGTGTACAAATACTTTGTATTGTTGTCGGTCTTTACGACGGGATAGTCGATGTGCCCCTCATCCGACTTTATCCATAGAACAATTTCATTATTCATGGTCCTCAGCTTGTCAAAATCGGGGCCTTTCGACTGCTCAAACTTATCTTCGTCAATTTTGGAAACCTTTTTCTCGTTCGAAACGTCAAAAGACATTTCTCGAATTTTCGAGTAAGTTTCCGCACCGACTCTTTCATCTCGCTTGAGCTTTATGAGCGAATAAATTTCGTGTGCAAGAAATATCGATACGATGACTATTAAAATGTTTATAAGAGTCTTTTTAAACTTCACTTTCTCTCACTTACTTTACATACAATTTTTTCTTGAGAACAAAAAGTCCGAGAAGCATTATAATTCCGAGCCAAATATTCATCATTTCTGATTTAACGCCTGTCTTCGGCAAATTCGGTTCGCCCGGTCTTCCAGGGTAACCCGGTTGATTCGGTTCATGCGGTTCTATCGGCTCATCCGGTTCTTCCGGCTTTTTCGGTGGTTCTTCAGGTTTTTCCGGTGGTTCCTCAGGTTTTTCCGGTGGTTCTTCAGGTTTTTCCGGTGGTTCCTTAGGTTCTTCCGGTGGATTCTTCGGTTCTTCAGGTGGGTTCTTCGGTTCTTCCGGCGGATTCTTCGGTTCTTCAGGTGGATTCTTCGGCTTCTTGTAGTTTTCAGCCTTGAATACATAACCGATTGTATCGTCATCAAACTTAAATACTTTTCCCTTGTAACCGTCTATTTCTTGTTCTTCCACTTCATATGTGTAAGAAATAACCTTTACAGTCACTTTTCCTTTTTCATCGACTTTTTCAATTCGCTTAAAGAGTGGCAAGTGGTCAATCTTATCTACAAATTCATTGTTTTCGTTCAAAGTTAGTCCCTTGTCGAGTTTAATTCTCGTTTCTTTGCCGTCTTCATCTTTTGCGATTTGATAGATGTCAAATTTAACTTCCGGTCTGTTTTCTGTGATTTCGGTTTTCTTGTCCGCTTCAAAGAATTTCTTGAAAAGCTTTATAAATCTTTCTTTTTCAAGATAAACAGTGACCGTGTTTGACTTATCAACTGTGTTCGTTGCAAAAACATCCTTATCATATTTATTTAAATCTTTAAGATTAAAGAATTCTTCTGCATTTCCCAAAACAACGTCATTGCCGTCCGTTCCCGTATAGACAACTTTTCCATTTTCGATTTTTGCATCGAGTTTTGGAATCATCATCGGAAGAATGAATTCTCTTGATTCATTGTATGGGAATCCTGCTGTCGGCGGGTTGATTTTAATGCCTTCGACTTTTGCAAGCTCATCTTTTGTAATCTCAAATTTGTATTTTCCATTTACCTTATAAAGAACTGTAAATCCTTCCGGCACTTTTACAAAATCTCTAAGCACAGGGCGTAAGCCGTTTTGATCCTTGCTATCAAACAAGTCTTCAAGTTTCCATTCAGTGTCTTTTTGAACGAATCCTGTATCAACCAAGCCCTTGTTGTCGAGATAGTATTTAATCTTGTAGTTGAACTTGTCACCGAATTTTAGCGTTGCCGAGCCCTTAAACCATTCGCCGGCTTCGTCTTTTTTAATAACATTGCCGTCTTTATCCAACAATTGCAAATACTTATTGACATTTGCATTATGACCATCGGTAATGGTAATAGTTTTTGTACCGAAAAGGAATCCTGCTTCATTTCCGAATCCGCCCTTATTTGTATAAGGTTGACCTTGATTGTTGTTACCTTCGCTTTCCTTATACTTTTCCTTGTTTACAAGAAGTTTTGTAATTTTTAATTGCATTTGATTCTTTGAGCCGTGCGGTGCTTCAAAATAAGGTAACCAAGCAAGTATTGCACGTTGACCGTCTTTGATATTTTCACCGAGAGCTGCTCTTAGAACTTTTGCCTTGTCGGCATCTGTTTTTTCAAGTTTAGCTAAATATGCTTTAACATCTTCAGTATAAACATATTTAATTTCATTCTTGAATTTTTCAAGTTCAAGATTTTTATTTGCACCGTTTGCATAAATTCCGTCATTTACTTCAACAGTAACTGTTGAATCTTTTGTAAATTCAAAAATGTCAGGTAGGATATCGATGATTAAACCGTTATTGTATTTGTAGTATCCGTCCGTGGTGTAATCATCTTTATTGATTTTTGAAGTTTCACCTTTCAACGCATCTGCAAGTTCTTTTTGGTCTTTCTTCATCTTATCCACAGTAACGTCAATTGTAAAGTCGACTTTCTTTTCAGGTTCTTCGCTAACATTAACCTTGTCGGTGTCCGATTTCTTGTCTACTTTCGGATTTTCTTCATCCGTTGTAGTTGTTGGCGGTGTATAAGTCAATTCGAATTCAGATTCAGCTTCCATTTCTTCTTGAGCTTCGCCTTCGCCTTCTTTTGGCTTAGAACTTCCGTCATTTCCTGCGGTTTCAATACAATGACCCAAAATTCCGCGGCGACAAATTTTCTTCTTCCAGCCGTCTTCGTTTCCGAAAATTGCCGAGCCGGAATTGCCGCCAATCAAGAAGAAGTTGGCTTTGTTTCCATACATTGCACGATTGTAACCAAGCTTACTCATATAATATCCCGCAATATCTATCGGGCTGTTTACGAGTTCTTTGTATGCTTCTGATTTCTTGACTTTTTCATTCGTAATCTTTTTTTCAATATTTGTTACATTACCATCTTTGTCCACTATATAGTATGGATTTAACGGTTGTCCCTTTGAATCAAGAATAGGATTTTTGTCATTTGCTAAGTCTTTAAAGTCTAAGTCTTTTCCAGGAATAACAGTGTATTTGCCACGACCGTATGGTTTTTCTGCTACTTCTACAAGAGTCTTAATTTTGATGTCTTCTGAATCAATTTTTTCATTAACTCTTCTGTAAGCTTCAGCCATGACTTCTCTAAATGTGTCTTCATTTTGCATTGCTTTTTTGAAGTCATCATCCGACCATTTCTTTTCCGCTTTAATTTTTCCAATTTCTTCTTGGACATATTTGTCCTTGTTGGTTAAAGCATTTCCGAATTCATCGGTGTATGGGATGTCAATATCCGGAATGATAACAGATGTGATGCCGATTTTTTTGGTCTTTACCTTTTCCGTTGCCCCGCCAATGACGACGTCCGGATTAAATATAAACCTGATTGCATTGAATCTGAAATCGTCAAATTTATAATCCTTTTTACTTCCATAAAGATATCCGAGCTTAGCTTTTTCAATTTCTTTAATAATCGAATCTTTGATTTTTTTAAGTTCAGCAGTTAAATTTTCATCTGTGTCACTCAAAGCATCAATCATTGATTTGAATTTGTTATTTAAAACTTTGTAACAGTCAGTATTGTCAGCATATAGCTTTTTAACAAGCTTATCAAAAGATTCTTTTAAACCGCCTTTTGAAGTAGCGTTAAGTTCTTCCGCTGTTTTAATCGCGTCTTTAATATCTTTTTGATACTTTTCTTGTACCGGACTTTCGAATTTATGATTTTCGTCATTTTCTACCTTGTTATAGAAAGCATTCAAAACTTTAATTCTAATTTGTCCTTTAACTGTGTCACGAGTAATTTTGTACTTGATTCCGTTTTGGTCAATTTCAACAAATTCCTTATCACCAAGTTTTTTAAGAATATCTGTCGAGGTTAATGTGAAGTTTTCTCCGGCAGCTGTAAAGATTTTTTTGGTATAGAATGAGTTTACGCCGAATTGAATTTCTTTTATTTGGTCAATAAAGAAATATTCTTCCGTTCCTTCAAACGCTTTTTCTTTGTAATTTTCATCTTTTTTCTTCTTAGCTTTTTCAGCAGCTTCCCAATCTTCTTTAGCTTTTTCCCAGATTGTTTTTTTGTCATTTACAATGATTTCATCATAAACAAGACGATTGTCCATATTCGAATCTGTAACTACGATGCTTTCGTCTTTGTTTTCAGGGAACAATGCTCCGCCCGGATTGTTGAATCCGACTTCCCAAAGTAGAGAACGTTCAATCTTTGTTTCTTTACCTTCTTTATCAAGAATAACTAATTTTTTCTCGCCATTTAAAGCAAATTTTGCTCCGTCATAAAGTCTTCCGAGTTCAGATTGAATCTTATCGAGAATCAAAATATCTTTTTTGTTTTCATCTTTTTTTCTGTCAAGTCCCAACAAATATTCGATATACTCGTCTCTTGTTTTTTGGTCACTTTCTTCGCGATAAAATACATTAAAGAAATTGTAGTCCGGCTTTTCAAGAAGTTCCTTCGGCGGATTCTTGAAGAATGATGCCAATGAGCCTTCCTTAATCTTTAAAGTAAAGTACTTGTCGACAGATTTTGTTTGAGCTTCTTCGCCTTCTTTGTCCTTAAAAATAGACGTTTCGATAAATCTTGGATTTTTTTCGCTCTCTTCTTTTTTAGAATCAAAAACCTTGTTCGGTACTAAATATTTTGCAGCGATATCCGCATGAAGATTGTAAACAATCTCTTTTCCGGCTAAGAATCCCGGGAACTTAATTTGGAATTTCGCATTCTTTACTGCTTCGTAGATGTCTGTTTCATCCGTCAGCTTTTCGTATTCATTGCCCTTGTCATCTTTAAGAATTTGGACAACTCTTCCGAAATTGTTTAATGACAATACGTCAACTTTTTCTGTTTCATTGACGTTTACATAATATTCAAAACCTTCTTTCGAAGTTCTCTTAACATAAGTCTTATGCCCAACAGTTACATAATCTTCAGGATTTATGCTTCCGTGGTAAACTTCTGTACCTTCTTTAATAGGTTCATTCTTGTCGCCGTTTTTATAAGAGTCGACGATTTTGAAAACTGCATTTAATGTTTTGAAATTTGTATAGAACTTTTTGCCTGCCAATCCTTTATCGTCGTCTGCAATTCCGACGAATTTTTTGCCGTCAAAATAATATTTTCCGACAATGCCTTCATAGTCAGTTTCATTATCGATAATAGAATTGTCGCTTTTAACAAATTTTTTGCCTTTTTCGACTTTTAGATTTGTTCCGTCAGTTTCCTTTGTTTCTTTGCCTTTTTTGAAAGTGTAATTTTCTCCGTTCTTTCCGACAGTAATATCATCCAAAAGATTTCCGAACTTGTCAATCAAGACAAGATCTTTTTTGTATTTGAGATTGTATACAATATATCCTTCTTTGCTGAATAAACCGTTAACTACTTCTTTTAAATTTGCTTTTTGTTCATCTGTAGGTTCTGTGATTACATTCCCTTTGTCATCTTTTAAAATTTGACCATTCGCATAAATATAAGCTTTGTCGTAAACTTTGTATCCGTTTTCAGAAATTTTATTTCCGGTATATTTATTCTTTTCATCGAATATTCCATTTTCAATAACAGTTCCGCCGTAAGCATCGCTTCCCTTTTCATCTTTTACAATGATTTGGTCGCCTTCAAAAGTCGGTGTGACGTCAATGTCTGATTTCCATTCATCTTTTTCTTTCTTATTGGAAACATTGCCTTCATAAACATCTTTTTCCTCTTCGTAAGAAATAAGTTTTCCGTCATTAAAGAGATATGTTTTGCCGTCCTTTGTAAGCTTTCCATCTTTGAATTCACCAACTAATTCATCTGTTCCTTCAGCGTCCTTTTTATAAAGTTTGCCGTCTTTTACTACGAATTTTACATTTCCTTCGGAATCTTTTAATTCATAATATTTTTCGGTTTCGACTTCGTGAGCGTTGCCTTCAGAGTCAACATAAACTTTCTTTCCTGCTTCTTCCAAGATTTTATCCTTGAGTTCCGCTTTGGTAAGTTGTGTTCCGTTATAAATAAGATTTCCTTTTTCATCTTTTGTAAGATTTCCACCTATATTCTCCATTTTAAGTTTTAAGGTGTAACTTCCATCCTTGTTGTCTTGATATTCAAGACCGGATTTATAAAGATATTCAGCAAAACTTTCATTGTATTCCGGAAGTTTAATCTTGATGTCCACATAAGACAGCGGCAATGTTTCGCCGTTATTGGAGTTTACAATGACATCGTCAATGTATCCGTCTGTTTGTTTGATAAATGTAAAAATATCAAAAACTTTCTTTGTGTTTTTGTCCACAACTCCATCGGTCGTATCTCCCGCGTCAATTTCTTCCGGCTTTTTCGGATCTTCTGTTCCGATTGTTCCGATGTTTGCATCGTCAAAACCTTTTTTTGTAATAAGGAATTTTTTTGTAATCGGAGCTTGTTCTCCCGCCTTCATTTCGATTTCAAAACCTTCATGGAAAGCGGCTCTAAATGCCGGCAAATTCATTTGAATTTGAGCAATTGTAAATTTATCGCTTGTAGTAAATGAATATGTGCCGTCGCCATTATCTTTAAGAGTGAATCCTGTTCCATCTTTGGTTTTTACTAAATCTTGAAGAACTGCATCCGGAATCTTTTTAGCCGTCTTATTCGGTTTGATTGTAAAAGTAAATTCTCCACCATCATCCTTTCTCACTTCAAGCAAAAGATTTGCGCTTGTGTTGTCAGGAATATAATAGGTGTCCCCATCAAGTTCCTTGCCCGGAGTGCTTCCGTCCAATGGATACACTTTGATTTCAGGTTGACCGTTTGTGTATTGAGGAATAATTTCACCTTTATCTATTTTTTCATCCAAATCAGCCTTTGCTTTGGTGTAAGCAGCTTGAAGCTCTCTTAGTTTTTCAGTCGTTACACCTTCTTTTTCAGGATCCAAAGCATCTTTTAAAGCTTGTCTTGCTTCCTCATACTTTTTAAAGAGATTGCCATTGTCTTCTTTGACACGCGGAATTTCATAGTCCTTATTGAAATCATCCTTAGCTTTCTTTTCTTCATCTGTCAATTTTCTTGGCGGATTGAATTCTACAAGAAGTTTATTGAGTTTATCAATGTCTTCCTGATTCAATTTTCCATCTCGCCTGTCAAATTGAATCTTGTCGTAAAGCTCTTGAATCTCCTTATATTGACCGTTTCTCTTCGAGTCGGTAAAACTATTCACAACCTCTTTGTCGAGCTTTTCTTTTCCATCCGCTTCAACTTTTTCCAAATACTTTTCGTTGTATTCCTTTTGAAGTTCAGCTTTTTTCTTTTCGTCCTTTTCACCATCGATTTTAGCTTTTAAATCACTTAACTCTTTATCTGAATTGGGATTGATTTCAGTCTTTGGCTCTTCTTCCTTTTTCGGTTCTTCTCCTTCTACAGGTTTTGGTGCCTCATTTTTCGTTTCGCCTGCAACTTCAGCATCAGGTTCTTCATTCTTAACTTCAGTCGATTCTTTATTTTCGCCATTTAGTTTTTCATCGACGCCGGTTTCTTTCTTTTCTTCCACAACACCTTCTGTCGGTGCAGCTTCTGAAACAGGAGTTTCTTTTTCACCTCCTTTTAAAACCATTTCGTCATTTTCCATTGCCATATTTGGCTCAATTTTTTCTGACTCAGTAACCTCTCCTTCTACTTTATCGGGAGAAGGGTTTGAAGCTTCAATACCTTTTGCTTCATCCTCAATTTGAGCAAATGTTTTTGTCCCGAACATAAAAATCGCGACAAAAATCGCTAAGATCATTAACCTTAATTTATTGTTCATTTTCTCCCCTCCTTTCTTTTTAATATTCTTACTAATGAAATTAATTTTTAAATTTCTTTAGTAACATTTATATAGTACCCATATTAAACACCGTTTACTAAGAGCGTAGCTTTTAAATAAGTTTTGTTTTCAACGTTTTATAAATGTTTTTTTTACTATATAATTATTTATAAATATAGTTATTTTATATACATTTAGCTTTTACCTATCATTGTCATTGAATACTTCTCATTGACTATTTTTTTATATTATGTATTTATATGCTTTTGTTTGTTAAATGTCTTTGTATTAAACAAAATTATATCAATATGGTTAAAAAAATACAGACCGTATTGGTCTGTATCAAACTTTACGCTATATTCACTATTTTTATTTCCCCATTTTTTATTTTTTGTGTTTTTATTTTTTTGTTTTCATATCCGAGCACGAGTTGTATAAAACCTTCGTGCGTGAAAACCACAATGTCACCTTCATAATCTTTTATTTTATCCAAAAATATTTTCACTCTTTTAAATGCATTTTGAAAACTTTCGCCGCTCGGCGGGGCGGTTCTGTCCGGTCCCAACATCCATTCGTTCAAACTCTCGCCATAATGTTCGATATTTTCTTTGAAAGTCCTTCCGACGAGGTCGCCGAAATCGATTTCATTTACATATTTTGTCACGCGAAGTTTTTCATAATCTTTTTTATGGAGAACGTATTTCGCGGTTTCCTGTGCTCTTTTGTATTCGCTCGCAATAAAAATCGGATTCTGAAGTTTTAACCTATTAAATTCTCTTCTCGTATTTTTTGTACGCAGTTTTCCAATCGTCGCAAGTTTTACTTCTTTTCCGGCAAATGTATGCGTCAAATTTCCAACCGACATTTCATGCCTTATTAAAATTAAACGGCACATATAAACACCATCCCCATAACTTCAACCGTTTCAACAATCGCTCCATAGATGTCGCCGTTCAGTCCACCAATTTTTTTCTTTGCCCAAAGTGCCATAAGGTTTGAAGCCAAAATTGCGATACCGATGAAAATGAGCGATTTTATATTTAGTATTGAGGAAATTATAAGCGTTACAATAAATCCGATTGCCCAAAATATACGCGGGTCGGAGCTGTGAAATGTATAGCCGAGTCCACTTTTTTTCGTTGTTTCATAAAACGAGAGCACGAGCCCTGCGGCAATTCTTGCAATTGTCGGTGGCAATATGAGAAGCCAAACATTTTTTTCGATTATGATAAATTCTTTAAGCATTTCAAATTTTATCAATAGTAAAAATACAATTGTAATTACTCCGAAAGCACCAACGTGACTGTCTTTCATTATTTCCAGTGTCTTTTCTTTGTCCCTCATCGAGAAGAATCCGTCCGCCATATCGCTTATGCCGTCGATGTGCATTCCGCCGGTTATGAATATCCAAATGAGTAAAATTATTATTGCTGCAACTGCCGGAATCAAATCAAACCGGTTAAAGAGTGTCATTGCTCCTGCAAGAATTACACCGATAAATGCACCCACAAGTCCAAACCACATGAGACTCCGTCTTAAGTTTGCCGTGTCCCACTCGACATTTATCGGGAGATATAGTCTCGTTAAAAATTGAAATGCAACAACTATGGATTCTAATATCTTCATTTCAGTCTCACCTCAAGTCCCATGCAAACAAAATACGCTCTATCGCATTTTGCGGCGACTTCTTTGTTTATTGTCCCGATTAAATCGCGATATACTCTTGCAACTTTCGACTCCGGAATTATACTCATTCCAACTTCGTCCGTCACGATCACGAGTTCCTTGTCGTTTTCTCTTGCCCAATCGAGCAATTTTTCGAGTTCTTTTCGCACTACGAGAATCGTTTCTTCAATCGATTTATCGCTCAAGTCGTCCGCCGTTTTTGAAAACATAATATTGGAAACGAAAACTCCGAGCGAATCGAACAGTACATATTTTTCCTCACCCGAAAGTCCGTCGAAATTCTTCAAACATTCTACAGTTCGCCATTTTATTCCCGATTCATCACGACGCTTTACATGTTTTTTTATCCTGAGGTCCATCTCGTCGTCGTAGTTTTCAGCGGTCGCAATATAAATCGCATCACCTTTTATAAGGCTCTCCGCAAATTCGGACTTCCCGCTTCTTGCACCTCCCGTAACAATGCTAATCATTTTTATCCCTGATATTTACAAGCACGTCAGGAAGAATTTCAATTTCTTCATATCTTCCCATATTTCTCATAAGATAGACCGCCGTGTCTAAAATTTTAAAGAGGAGCATACATCCGGTTCCTTCGCCAAGTCGCATTGAAAGGTCGAGCGTCGGGTGAAGTCCCAGTTCGTTGAACACAAGTTCCACTTGCTTTTCTCTGCTTTTGTGGCTCGGAATGATGTAGTCTATGACGTGTTCGTTCATTCTTACTGCAACAAGTGCTGCAACTGCGGAAATAAATCCGTCTATGACCGCAACTTTTTTGTGCTTTGCGGCACCCAAAAATATTCCGACAAGCCCGCATATATCATATCCGCCGACGTATGCGAGAATTTCGAGAGGGGTTTTATTGTATAAGTCATATTTTTTTATCGCTTCGTTCACGACATTCACTTTGTTTTTTAGTCCTTCATTTGTGACACCCGCACCGAGTCCGCAAGTCGTTTCACCGTCAGTCTTTAGAAGTGCAGCAAGAACTGCCGCCGAAGTTGTCGTGTTTCCGATTCCGAGTTCGCCGGTTCCGAAAATGTCGATACCCTTCTTTACAAGTTCGTCGACCATATAAATTCCGGTTTCAATCGCTTTTGTTGCTTCTTCAACAGTCATCGCCGGTTCTTTTTTGAAGTTTTTGGTTTCGCTGTTTATCCTGAAGTGGAGCACATTTTCATGGTTTATTTCACGCCTTGTTCCGAGGTCCACAACATAAATTTCAGTGTCTGTTTCAAGACACATGTTCGCAGCTCCGGTTTTTCTTTGTGCCATCGAATAAACGAGTTGACTTGTAAGATCCGGATAACCGCTCGAAATATTCTCCTCGATAATTCCGTTGTCCGATGCCATGACTATGAGCGCTCTACTTTTAACAAGTGGAAAAATATTGCCTTGAATTCCCGCGATTTTTATTGTAAGTTCTTCGAGTTCTCCCAAAGAGCCGGTCGGGTGCGCAATGCTGTCCCATTCTTTTCTTGGAAGTTCAAATGCCTTTTTATCTACTCCCTTTATACTTTCAATTGTTTCATCTAAAATTCCCATCAATATTCCCCCAAAATCTTTATAAGCTCATCCATGCTCTGAATGCCGTTTTCCTCTTCCGCTTCAATCATAACCACTTTGATGCCCGTTTTTTTTGCAGCGAGAAGTTTTTCTTTCGTTCCCGAACCTTCGCCGCTGTTTTTTGTTACGAGATAATCCGCATCATAAGTTTTTATGAGTGCTGTGTTTAATTCTTCATCAAAAGGTCCGAGCATCGCACAGATGTCCTTCATCGGAACTCCTAGCTCTGAAATTTTTTCAATGCTTTTAACACTCGGAAGAATTCTAAAAATCATTCTGCTTTCGTTTTTCACTTTCAAAAATCTTTCGCATTCGTTAACACCCGTCGTGAAAAAATATGTGCCCGGGTGCGACGAGATGAATTTCTCAGCTTCGTCGTAACTTTTCACATAAATAATATAGTCTTCCGAAAAACTTGTGACCTTTCTGTTGAATCGTACAAAATCTATATTATATTTTTTCGAAAAATCCGAGATTGACTTTTTTATATGTCTTGCAAACGGATGCGTCATGTCGACAATGAGCTTTATGTCGTTCTCCCTCACAAATGACAATTTCTCCTCTTCCGTCATACTCCCAACTCGCACTTTCAAATCTTTCGGCAGAAATTCACGTGCTTCATCGGTCGTAACCGTCACAATTATATTGTCATAATTTGAAAGTTTATCAAGTAAAAGCGGAACCTCGTGTGTTCCGCCTAAAATCCAAATCATATATCATAGCCTCTTTTGGTTATAATAGTGTCGCCGTGAATGTAGCTTGTGCTGTTTCCGATAATGACAATTGTCTTCATGTCGACAGATTCGCAGTCAATTGTGTCGAGCGTTGCAATCTCTTTACTGAAATCGTCTCTGCCCGAATTTCTAACGATGCCGACAGGTGTTGTGCCTTTACGGTATTTTTTAATAATTTGTATCGCTTCGTTCAAATAATCCGGTCTGCCCTTGCTTCTCGGATTATAAAGAGAAATTACAAAATCAGCTTCGGCAGCGAGCTCAACGCGTTTTTTTATTTTTTCATAGCTCACAAGAAGATCCGAAAGACTTATTATCGCTGTGTCCATCATAAGCGGTGCTCCAAGGTCAGCCGCAGCACTGAATACCGCACTCACTCCCGGTACCACTTCAAACTCGACGTCGCTATCTTTTAAAAGTTCGATGACCGGTCCCGCCATTCCATAAAGTCCGGCGTCTCCCGTTGAAATGATTGCAACGTTTTTACCTTCCTTTGCAAACTCAATCGCTTTTTTGCATCTTTCAATTTCTCCCGTCATGCCGGTTGAAAAAGTCTCCTGGTCCGTTAAAAATTCCGAAACATATTCGATATATGGTTTATAGCCGACGATAACGTCGGATTCTTTTATTTTTTGAACCGCTTCGAGCGTCATTCTATCTTTTCCGCCCGGTCCAATTCCTATAATATAAAGCATTTTACCTCACCTTTCCAATTGATATTGTAACTCCATTATAAACATATTTTTCAAGTATCAAATCTCCGAACAATGCCGCCGCCCTTGCAGACACAGCACCGCATCCGGTTGTTTTTTTCACAAACTCCGATTCCTCAAACTCACCTTCGACTTCATTCAAGACTTTATCGGAATATGTTTCGAAAGGAACCTTCAGTTCTTTCGCCGCTTCAACGATTCCAACCTCATCTTTTTTCAAATCAATAGAAACAAATTTTACAATCGAAAGAATTGAAAGTTTTTTCATTTCGAAAGCAGCTTCGAGTGCTTTCAAAACTGTTTCCTTTAGCGTTCCTCTCTTTGCTCCAATTCCGACAACGAGTTCCCTCGGTCTTAAAGAGGTTGTCGGAACTGAAAAATCATACACAGTCGACGAAATGACAAGTGCCGCTTCGGCCTCCTCTTCGTCTTCGGCAACAAACGGATATTCGTATTTAAAAGCGGTGTCATTTTTGATTATGACTTTACGCTTTTCGACAATTCTCGCCATCACGGGTGCGATGCTCTTTATATCCTCAATTACGAGCGAATGTTTTTTCGCAAACATATCTATTGACTCCACGCCGTGTGAATCCGACGCAGTCGTCACAACCGCCGTCGCTCCGATTCGATTTGCAATCTTTGTCGCAAGTTCATTTGCGCCGCCGAGGTGCCCCGAAAGAATCGGAATGATAAATTTTCCACACTCGTCCATCACGATGACCGCAGGGTCCGTGTCTTTTGAAACGATGTAGTCCTTAATCATTCTGACTGCGATTCCGCATGCCGAAATAAATATAACCGCATCATAGTCACGCATGATTTTCGGCATATATTTTTTGACGCCGCCGGTCAATTTTTTGTTGAAATATAAATCGCCGTTTATTCTAAGTCCTTTGTAGAGCTCGAGCCCTCCGTCGGTGAATGTGACAACCGCAGTTTTACTCATCTTTATCTTTCTTCGGAACTGCTTTTCTGTATTCCGTTTCGAAGTGTTTGTCATAAAGTTTTGAAAGATCGAAATCCGTATCCAAAAAATCACCGACCAAAATCATCGCTTGCTTGCCGATATTTTCGAAACGAACTTTTTCCGCAATGTCAGAAATTGTTCCCGTGACAATTTTTTGGTCCGCCCACGTTGCACGATATACGACTGCAATCGGCGTTTCTTCGGTGTAGCCTTCCAAAAGTTCTTTGCAAACGTCTTCAATCATAGAAATCGAAAGGAAAATCGCCATCGTTGCATGGTGCTTCGAAAGCTCAGCAAGACTTTGTCCTTCCGGCACAGGCGTTCTTCCCGCCATTCTCGTAATGATTATAGTTTGCGTTACGCCCGGAAGTGTCATTTCCTTTTTAAGCTCTGCATTCGCAGCGGAAAAACTTGAAACGCCCGGCACAACTTCGTAGTAAATGTCGTGCTTGTCGAGTTCTCGCATTTGTTCCGCAATTGCACCGTAGATTCCCGGGTCGCCCGTGTGAAGACGTACAGTGGTCTTCTTTTCCTTCTCCGCTTTCAAAAATACTTCCATCACTTCATCGAGATTCATTGTCGCGGAGTTGTATACTTCCGCATCTTCTCTCACATAATCAAGCTGTCTTTTTGAAACGAGACTCCCCGCATAAATTACGACGTCAGCTTCTTCCAAAAGTTTTCTTCCCTTTATAGTTATCAAATCCGGATCGCCCGGACCTGCTCCAACAAAAAATATCATTTAACACCTCTAATCAAAAAAATAGGATTGTTTGCAATCATCATTCCGATTTTATTTATCTCCGACGTTTGAATGAGCGTCGATTCAACTTCTTTAAAATCATGCATAAGAGCCATTGCCTCTGTATAGTTCTTTGGCAAAATAAATGTAAGAACAATTGTGCCGCCGACTTTTAAACTGTCGTATGCCGCGTCAATTATCTCCTTCATTCGCCCCTTTGTTCCACCGATGAAAATTTTGTCGTACATTTCGCCCCTGATTCCATCGGGAGCCATCAAATTTTTCGTTTCAATTTTCACGCCGAACTTTTCAGCATTTTGGTTTATTAAACTTATGCCCTCTTCTTCTATTTCAATTGCTCTAACTTCTGCTCCGCGAAGTGCCATCTCAACCGAAACGCTTCCCGTGCCTGCCCCGACGTCAAGAGCTTTGTCGCCTCTTTCTATGTCGAGTGCATCCATTATATAAGCACGAATTGTACGCTTCGTCATCGGTATGTCGCCGCGGATAAAAAGAGCATCATTAATTGCTCTCATTTAAAATCTCCACATACATAAGATTCAAATCGCTTTTAATTTCAATATCATCACCGATTTCATATCTATCGACAGCTTCGTCATCGTAGCTTAGATTAAAGCCAACGACAATCTTTCCTCTGTAACCTTCACTGTAAAGCCATTTTGAAATACTGTCCGGATTATTTTTCGAATCCGTATAAATCATAAGCTTGTCATTTGAAATCAAATCTTTGTTTAGCTCACGACCGTGAAAAGAAATCGAAGTGACGTCATTTAATGAAATGTTTTCGTATCCCGCCATGTACGAAACGCAAGAAATACCCGGTATCGTTTTTACTTTATATCGTTTTGAAAGATATTCACCGATTCCGAAAAAACTCGGGTCGCCCGAAGCCAAAACCGAAATATCGACATCTTCGCCCATGTGTTCATTCAAAAAATCCGTAATTTCTTTTAAACTCTCTATTTCAATAATCTTCGCCATTGGCTCTATAGTTTCTTTTACTCGCTTGTACGAAAGCACATAATCACTTTTAAAAATAATATCCTCTGCAATATTTGTCAGATATTTCGGATTGCCCGGTCCGATTCCAACAACATAAATCATTAAATCACTCCTCTTTCCATAGAATAGATAATAACTTTCACATCGAGGTCGCTCTTTTTAAGATATCTTCGAACTCTTTCCTCGGCGCCCTTTTCCATAAGTTTTATTACCTCACTGTATCCCATATCAATCGCCATATTCATCGCAATCTCGGCGGTGTTTTGGCTGCAAATTTTAAGTATGTCCTCCCTCTTTGCATTCATTTTAAATAAATAGTAAACGAACGCCTCCATTCTCGTGTCCGAAACGTTTGAGTGAGTGTTGAAAATTCCAATTGAAAGCTTTGAAAACTTGCCGATATGCCCGACTAAAATAATTTTCTTAAAACCGTCTTCAAGTGCCATCTTTAGAGCATCTCCGACATAGTTACTCATCTCAACTGCGGGTTTTTCAACGTTCATTTTTTTGAGCATATCCTTGCCGTAACTCCCCGGAACCAAAACAATTTCATCGGTTCCATACTCCTCTTTGTTCATGTTGAGTTCGAGTTTAATTGTGTCGAGAAGTGCTTTTTCGCTCATCGGATGAACGATGCCCGTCGTTCCTATAATTGAGATTCCGCCTTCAATCCCCATATTTTCATTGTATGTCTTCTTTGCGATTTCCCGACCGTTTGGAACATAAATCTCAACGTCGAAACCGCCTAAAGGTTTCAGTGCATCTTGAATCATTTTTCTCGGTGTCGGGTTTATTGCATGTTCACCGACTTTTCCAAAAAGCCCTTTGCGTTTTATTGTGCCGACGCCCTCGCCGCCGGTAATGACAATCTTGTCGTCATTTCTCTTTCTGACTTTTGCACCGATTAAAATTCCGTCCGTCACGTCCGGATCGTCGCCCGAACTTTTTCTTATCTCGGAATAAGCAAACTCTCCCTCGATTTTTTTATTCAAAACTTCCAAAATCAAGGTTATACCCGACGGCGTTTCGAGTTTAAGTATATCGCTCTCATCGTCCATAAGCATTTTTGCAGCAGAAAGAGCCGCCGCAGTTGCACAACTTCCCGTTGTGTATCCGAGGCGGAGCCCATTTTCATAAATCTCATGACCTTTTCCAAGCAATTTTTCTTCCAACTAAAAATCCCTCTCGATAAAACTGTATAAAAGTGCATTTATAACTGAAACTGCAACATTTGAGCCACCCTTTGAGCCATTCGTCCTTACAAAAGGCACTTCAACTGTCGAAAGTTCCTCTTTCGATTCAGCCGCTCCAACAAATCCGACCGGTACGCCGATGATGAAATCCGGAGAAATATCGCCTGCTTTTATATGTTCGATAAGTCTAAATAGTGCTGTCGGTGCGTTCCCGAACGCAAACATTGTAACGCCGTCATTTATCGCTTTGTCAATGGCTGCCATTGAACGAGTTATCTCTTTTTCCTTTGCTATTTTTCGAACATCCTCATCGGAAACACAAGTGAAAACTTCAATATTCGCCTTTTCAAGTGCCGGCTTGTTCACACCTGCTGTAATCATATTTGTGTCGGCGTAAATCTTGCCGCCCTTTTTCATTGCCGCAATAGCTCTTTCAACGAAATTATTTTGAAATTCGATAATATGTCTGTAGTCAACATCGCCCGTCGTGTGAATCATACGCTTAACAATAGGCAGTTCCCCTTCTGTAAACGTCACATCACTTAAATACGGGGCAATAATATCCATTGAATTGCTTTCAATTTTTTTCGGATTCTTTATATACATTAAATTTTCCTTTCCAAAAATTGTAAAATCATTTTACTTATAGCATCCGGGTGAGCGTGGCTGTATGAACCGTAAGCATTTCTTTCCTTGTATCCATCGCTGTGTCTTGTTTCGCCTGTTTCGTCGCTCGGTTTACTCAATGTGAGCATCGATCTGCTTGAAGTTTCATAAATCCCACGGTGATATTCACGTGCGTTAAACTCGCCACGTTGTGTGCCAAGCCATTCGTCTTCGATCACCGCTTTTTGGTAACCGAAATGAATCAGGTTCTTTGTCATTGATGAAAGTCCCGGGAAAATTCCTACCATAGGCACTTCTCCAATTCTTTTTGAAAGATAAATAAGTCCTCCACCATAAGCTATAATTCTTCCACCTTTTCTATGATATTCTCGAAGTGAATTCATCATTGATTCATTTTTTGAAAGTTGGTATCTGAAGAGTTCAGGATACCCTCCGCCAATAACAACCAAATCAGTATCAGCTGGAATTTCTTTGTCTTCAAGTGGTGAGAAGAATGTCGCTGCATCATATAGTTCAGAATCATAGTGGAAACAGAACGCATCATCATTTGCCATTAAAATCTTGTATCTCTTAAATGGATTTTCCTGAATTTTATCTTGTTCACTTGTTTGTTGTGTAGCAGCCATAAGCACTCCCCTTATGTCAACAGTCTGCTTCATTTGATTGGTGATTATATTGAGCCTTTCATCGATATCTTCGACTTCTTTCGGCCTTATAAGTCCCAAACTTCTTTCGTGAATTTCAAGCCTTCTGTCGCGTGGAATATATCCGAGTGCACTAATGCCTACGTATTTTTCAATTTGCGGTGCAATCATATCATAAATCTTTTTACTTGTTTTATTGAATATAACACCTTTAATTTGGCCTTCGCTGAAATCGACCATTCCTTTAATCTTAGGAACCATCGTAAACATTTCTCCCTTAGGTTCGTAAAGAAGAATTGCCCCTATATCAAGCTTCTTCGAAAGGTCAAAGCTACTTGCTTCAAACGTGTTTCCTGAACCGTCAAAGTATCCCATGACTCCCTCGACGAGAAGCACATCATTTTTCGCAGCAATTTTATTAATTTTACTTCTTATTAAATCTTCGTCCATCAAAAATAGGTCGAAGTTTTCACTCTTCTTGCCGGAAGCATAGGTTAAATATTCAGCATCTATATAGTCAGGACCTGTCTTTGCTCCCATAACTTCAAGGTCCAATTCCTTAAATAATTTTATTAAAGCGGTGCTTATAAGCGTCTTTCCTGTGTTGGAAGACGGCGCCGTTATCATAAGTTTTCTTAATGTATTTCGTTTATTATCTTCCATTTTTTTCCTCCTTTAAAGCTTTTAAAAGCTTTTCATTATCCTCGTCTTTTTTTACAGCAACTCTTATATATTGATGCCCCAAATTTGCATAATTATCACACTTTCTGACCAAAATCCCCTTTTTTAAGAGATTTTGAAATAACACTTCATTGTCAAAGTCCGTTTTAATCAATATATAGTTTGCGTCCGACGGAAGCGGATGAATTCCATCTATTTTTTGAAGCTCCGAAAAGAGTTTATCTCTGGATTTTGCGAGTTTCACTTTAGATGATATTATAAACTCCTCATCCAAAAGTAAATCCTCTCCCAAATTTTCCACAAGCGATGAAACAGACCACGTAGGAATGTGGCTATCAATATCATTTTTGAAATTCGAAACCAAATATCCGAGTCTTAAACCCGGAAGCGAGAAAAATTTTGTCGCAGCTCTCACCACAAACAAGTTTTTGTATTTCGATATTTCTTTTGCCAAGTCATAATCCACGCTTGAAAATTCATGAAATGCCTCGTCCATCAAAATCGCCCCACCGTTATTTGAAACTTTTTCATAAATCGCGTCGAACTCTTTTTTTGAAAGACTTACTCCGCTCGGATTGTGCGGGCTTGTGATAATCACGAGAGTATTTTCTAAATCAAAATCCAAATCGTGCACATTAGGCTTAAAAGATGAATCCAAATTTATTTTTTTTATATTTTTCTTTTGCACTCGTGCACGTATTTCGTATTCCATAAATGCAGGTTCAAATATTACAATGTTTTCATAGAGCGAAATTGTCGCATCAATCACCTCCATCGCACCGTTTCCAAGTGAAATGTGTGATTTGTCCACTCCGAGATATTTCTCGAGCACGTCAAAAAGTTTTCCATACGACACATCCGGATATCTTGCAATCAAATCGAGATGCTCTCTTATATTTTTCTTGACCCTCTCGGTCGGTCCGTATGGATTTATATTGCTCGAAAAATCAAGAAGATTTCCGCTCTTTGAATATTTAAAAATATTTGCACCATGCCCTTTATTCATTTTTCCATCCAATCATAAGGGACATATAATTCTCCCTTTCTAAAATTTCTTCTTTTTCTCGAAGTATAAGCTCGTTTTCCGCCGAAACATTTTCAAGATAAATATAAGAAAAATTATGTGCTTCGAGCTTCTCTATTACTTCTTTTTTGTTTTTATAAGTTTTTAAAATTGCAATTCTGTCCACAAATTCGAGATTTGCGTTTTCGATGTCATCGGTCAAGAGAAAATTCTTGCCCTTTGTTGCAAGCGGCACTCCTGCGAAGTCCGCTGCCGCCAAAAATGACGGAATGCCCGGCGACATTTCAAAAGAGATTTCCTCATCGAAATAAAGAGTATTTATAAATGTGCTGTAAATTGCAGCGTCGCCAATCGTAATAAAAACTCCGGACTTGTTATCCGACAAATTCTCGTGGATAATTTCGAGATTTTTTTTGTATATTTCCGGTCCGACTTTTCCCATCGGGAAATCCAAAAAAATAATATTTTCAGTTTTGATATACTCGCGAACCGTGTCAAGTGCCATATTTTTGCCCTTGTTATTCGGTGCGAAAATTACATCGGCATTTTCAATAAGTCTTGCACTTCTAACTGTTATTAAGTCAGATGCCCCCGGACCTGTGCCGATGCCGTAGAGTTTTTTCATCTCTAAAGCACCTCTTTTAATCTGTCGTAAAACATTTCTCTTGCAAAATCAAACTCGCCGAGGCCCTTCAAAACAGCTTCAACTTTAAAGCCCTTTTGGGTGAGAATGCTTTTCCATGAATCAGGCTCATCGCCCGCCATATCATTTTTCGCATGGTCGCCGCTCACAAGCATCATAGGTCTTAATGTGATTTTCTTATCTTTAAATTTTTCGAGTTCCGGCAAAATTGTCTCAAGACTTCTATTTCCTTCAACCGTCGCAACGAAAACATTTTCTCCGCCGTTTTTCTTGAAGCATTCGTCACAATAATCATAAACGTCATCAACTTTATGACTTGTGCCATGACCCATCCATACTGTGCATTCATCTTCCGGAAATATTGCTTTCTTTGTGAACTCATTTATTGCATCCTTGTCGGCAAAAAGCGGTTTCGAAACGCGAAGTCCGGGATAAAATTCCTTAAGCGAAAGAATTTTTTCATACTCAAGTCCTTCCAAAAGATGAGTGCTGAAAACTATCGGCTCATCAATGCCGAGACTTTTAAAATGATCAAGTGCCTCTTTTTCATTTTTTACGTCCATCACGCCTCTATCTTTCAGCCTTTTCTTTATAATTCGTGACGTGAATGCCATCTCCACTTCATATTCATTTCCATATTCATTCTTAACATAATCAAATATCGGTTTTATACATGCGTTGTAAGTGTCCATGTGAGTTGTTCCGAAAAAACAAACTGTAATTCCTTTCATATTTTCCTCCTTATAATGCTACATAGAGCGGTGAATATAATAAAATAGACATAGCGACTGTCAAAAGAGCTGTCGCAACATACATAACTCTGTTTGCCAAAAAAATGTCGTCTCTGTTAATTTCTCTCAAGTCATTTCCAATAAACGGCTTGTCCGACAAAACTCCATGGTATGTCGAAGGTCCCAAAAGTTTAACTCCCAAAAGTCCCGCCATTGCAGACTCCGGAAAACCCGCATTAAGACTTGCGTGTTTTTTTGAATCCCTAATTGTTACCTCAACTCCATTTTGAGTGTTCAAATCTAAAACTGCTCCCGCCAAAATAAAGAAAATCGCCGTGAGTCTTGCCGGGATAAAGTTTATAACATCGTCTGTGAGAGCCGCTGTTTTACCAAAATATAAATACTTGCTGTCGTCGTATCCAATCATTGAATCCATCGTATTTGCCATCTTCATCATGATTGCCCCGGCAGGTCCGAACAAAAACGCAAATATAAGCGGACTGAAAACACCGTCGCTCGCATTTTCCGCAACAGTTTCCACAGTCGCCATCACAATTTGCTTTTCCGTTAAGTTTTCCGTATCACGACCGACTATCATAGAGAGTTCGTGCCTTGCATCGACAATTGAAACCTCAAGCTTTTCTCGTACCTTTCTTGCACATTTCGAAAGTTCTTTGAGCGAAATGCACGAATAAACCACATAAATTTTAAAAAGCGTTCTAAAAATTCCCGCCGGAATAATTTTTATAATAAAATACGTGATGAGATACGAAAATATTAGATTGAAAACAACAACTGCACTACCTGCGACGAATTTTTCATAGTCGCTCATATCTTCCTTTAAAAACTTTTTCTCTTCAAAGGAAATGAGCTTTCCCATAAGCCTTATCGGGTGAAACGGATAAACCGGATCGCCGATCAAGAGGTCGATTAAGAGTGCTGCCAAAACTATTTTAATCATAGCCCGGCAATCTCCTCAACCAATTTCATATCCATATTGTCGGCAATTGCATTCATAAGCTTATCAAATTCAATTTCCAATTCTTCCCTGGTAACTCCGCCGTGGTTTGCAGGCTTGTCGTAGTCAACGAGCGAATCTTCGTCAGGAATATTGAGCTTCACATATGGAATCGTTCCTATGACCGGAATTCCCGTAAGCTTTTCAATTTGCTCTATGCCCGAATCGAGAAGAGTTTTGTCGCCTCTGAATTTATTTATGACAAGACCCTTAATTCTCTTTCTTTCGTTCTCGCTTAAAAGCATGACCGTTCCGTAAAGAGATGCAAAAACTCCGCCGCGGTCGATATCCGCAACAAGAATCACGGGCAAATCTACAAGTTCCGCCAAGCCCATATTCACAATGTCATTCTCTCTCAAATTTATTTCAGCAGGACTTCCCGCACCTTCGATCACAACGATGTCGTTTTCAGATTCAATCTCCGAAAAAGTTTTCTCAATTACCGGAAGAAGCTCCTTCTTGTACTCGAAATACTCCCTCGCCTTCATATCCTTGAACTCTTTTCCGAAAAGTACAACAGTGCTTCCGACGTCGGTCTTTGGAATCAGTAAAACAGGATTCATCTTGACATCGGGCTTTCTGTTGCAAGCAAAAGCTTGTTGGACCTGTGCGGTTGCAATTTTGTTGCCGTCTTCATCGACAAATGCGTTTCTACTCATATTTTGCGACTTAAAAGGAAAAACCTTCAGACCTTTTTTATAAAAATATCTGCATAAACCGGTACACAACAACGACTTGCCTGCCGAAGAAGTTGCACCTTGAACCATAATCTTCGCCAAAATAAACCTCCAATTTAAAAATGGGCAAGTTAATCAAGATTCGAATTAAAATCTTAAAAACTTACCCATACATCCTCCAAAAATTTATTTTAAAGGAACAACATAAAACAGCATACTTCCCAATCCCAAAAGTACAAATGAAGGTATCCTGACTCGCCTTCAAAATATATACCGCCTTCCCGTTAAGTGGCAAATGGCATATACTCCGGCATACAGTAGAGGTTGCTGTTCGGTTTTTAACCGTATTCCCTTAATCTATCTACATAAAATTATACCATTAATCATATAATTTTTCAAATTTATAGTCACTCAAAAACATAAATTTCCGGTAATTATTAAATTTTATTGTTTTAAAATTGAGAACGAAAAATTGTATTTTAAAACAAAATAAAAACTACTTCTCACTCTCATTCAAAAAATCTTCGAGTTGTTTTTTTCTATGTCTCAGCTCGTGATTTTCTCTAAACATTTTCTCATTACTTTTTCGCATCCTGAATTCCGAAATCATTCGAATCGCATACATAAAAAGACTGCAGATTAAGCATTTTATCGCCGCACCGAAAAGATAAACGCCTTTGTATGTGTTTGCGTCTCTATTTACAATTAGTGCATTCATTTCAAAGAGTCGCATCACTGTGTCGATCCCCATAAATGCCTGAAAAATTCCAAGCACCACTATAATAAAGAAAAATATTCTAGGAGCGTAAACTTTCTCCGAGGTCATAAATGTAATCGCATCGTACACACCCATGCTGCTGTAAAACATAAAGAGTACACCGTTTACAAACACAAATATGCTCATTAAATCGATGTATTTTTCAACCTGTGCGTTTCTGTAGTTAAGATGAAGGCTGTGCAGTGCTTTTGTGTCTATGATTGCGATGTCGATTGCGATTAGTGCACCGAAAACCAGAGCAAAAATAAGTCGTCCCTTCAATGTGTTGTATTCGAAAAAGTTGCCCTTTGAATATTTTTTCATAAAACCTCCGCTTTCATTTTTATTGATTAAAAACGTAATATATTTATTCTATCACAATTTATGACTTTTCAAAAGTTATTTATATAATTAAAGTCTCCCGCTCCACTAAATTTCATAAATTTCATCGAAAAGTTTTCTCGTGTTCTCATCCAAATTGTGGCTCACCATAATAATTGTTAGATTCTTGCTTTTAAGTAAGTTTTCTTCAATCGCCGCTCTGTTTTCCCGGTCGAGTGCACTCGTGCCCTCGTCAATCAAAATCGTGTCTTTGCCGTTTATCAGACTTCTTGCAATTGCGATTCTTTGTTTTTCGCCTCCTGAAATATTCGCACCGTTTTCTCCGACAATCGTGTCGATGCCGTCTTTAAAGTTTTCGATGTCCGTTTGAAGCGAGCTTTTAAAAAGTGCGTTACTTATATCCGTACCTGAAAACTCCCCGCCCAAAACAATATTCTCCTTTATCGAGGCGTTAAAAAGATACACATCCTGCGAAATGTAGGACATACTTGTGTCGAGTGCTTTCTCGCGAACTCTCCCGTCGTAGAGAACCTCGCCCTCGTAATCCTTTATAATTCCCATAATAATCTTTAAAATTGTCGATTTCCCGCGTCCTGACTTTCCGACAATTGCATATTTGCCGTTCTTTTTAAATTTCATATTCAAACTTTCGAGAATCTGTTTGTCGTCGTAGCTGTACGAAATATTTTTAAGCGTAAGCGTTTCGTTAAACGACTCTTCGCACACTCTTTCAGTCTCGGTTGATTTTAGAATTTCAAAATACGGCTTCGACTGCATTATCATCATTTTTGCATTTGTGAGATTTGAAAGTCCGTTCGTGACTCCACCTATGAGATTTGCCGCCCCTGCGAGCACCGCAACTCCGATTCGCCCGTAAAACGCAAGAACAACCACGATGACTTCCGCCAAAATTTGCATCAAAACACTCACGATTCCCATCGCGCATTCCAAAATCTCCGTCATATAATTTTTTCTCGACTTCGCCTCTTCGCTTATTTCACTCGCATCCATCCCTCTTTTTAAATACCAATTCTTTGCGGAAAGAATTTTTAGAATGTGCACGCCGTAAATCAAATCTTTAAATTTCTTCATCGCCTCCGCTTGTGCTTTTAAATTGTCCTCTCCGATTTTTTCGATACGCTTTTCAAAAATTTTCGGCATAAACCACATTATAAGAGTTGAAAAAACGGCGAATAAAAACAGATAAAAGTCGAGATAGAGAAGTGCCGCAACGCTCCAAACTATCTGTGCAACTCGTCCGACCAGATTGAAAACGCTTTCCCATGCGAGAGTAGAAATTTCGTCGACATTTTTTGTTATGTAAGAAATATATTCCGCTCTTTTTTCTCCGCCGAAATTTTTTATATCTCCGTCGTAAATTGTCTCGTAAAAATCCTTTCGAAGATCATTGTTCATGGACTTTACCGCCATTGCACGAAAATAAGACTCGAGCATACAAATTAAATAATATGCGAGCCATCCTGCAAACGAAATCGAAATCCACTTCAAAAAGTTTTGAATATCGAGTCTGATTGCGCCGTCAAATGTTTTTATAGCAAAAAATTGCACAATGACTTGCATTCCCCACATCAAAATTTGCAGAAGAAAAACAATCAGAGTTTTTATTTTGTTTTGATAAAGATATCTTCTAATATTTTCCATAGTCGCCTCAATATCATCATACCAAAAAATCGAAGCGTTATCAATCACCACAAACAAAAACACCCTTGCAAAAGCAAGAGTGTCAAATCTAAATACATAACCTTATAGATTTAATGCCAAAACATTTTTAGATTTATATAGAAATATTTTTCGAAAAATATTTTTCGTCAATATATTTGTGATCAATGGTAATGACTGTTTTTGCTTCTAAATATTTCATAGTGTCATCAAAAATTTTATAAAAAAGTTTTTCATCAAGCCCTGTGCTAATTTCATCAAAAATGTATAGTTCGCAATCTTTGTATAATGCTCTCGCTAACAACACTCTTGTTTTCTCTCCACCTGATAAGGTGCTGCTGTCGAACCCGATATTCTTTATTGAATACTTTTCAAGAACTTCATCCAACCTACATATTTTAATGATTTCATTCAATTTCTTATCATTAACCGTAGATTTAAATGTGATGTTTTCGATTATTGACATGTTAAATAATTTATTTTCTTGAAAAACCGCTGATAATGAAACCGTCTGATTTTCTTTTCCATCAACATATATATTACCCGAAGTCGGCTTATACATATTAGTGATTAATTTTGCAATACTTGACTTGCCTGAACCTGTTCTTCCATTTATTTTTAATTTATCACCTTTATTTATGGCTAAATTAAAATCTCTTAAAACGTGGTTATCTCCATAATTTAGCGAAACATCTTTAAATTCAATAGTGTTAAAATTTTCGATTAAATTTACACATTCTTTCTCTATTCTTTTAAAAGTATCATCTATCCTTTTAACAGAATTTTTGAAAGCTGATATTTCTTTTTGATTTTCTATGATATTAAATATCGGATCGGTAATCATTGAAGCATACAATATGATTGCTATCAATGCTCCGACTGACAAGTTGCCTTGACTAACACGCATTCCTCCAATAAAAATTAAAATAGCCATAATAAGATTAAACAATAAACTTACAAGTGCTTGAGAAACATTTTTAATATTTATTATTTTTTTATCGAGCTTATTCAGCGTCTGATTCTCTTTGTAAAATTCATTTGAAAAAATCTTTTCTTTATTAAACAGTTTAATATCCCTTGCGCCCACAATAATGTCAAAAAATTTATTTATAACATTCAGCCTTTGAATTTGACTGTTTGCAGATGCTATTTCTGAACTTTTTAAAATCTTTTGAATTACAATTGTTGACGCAACAGATATGGCAATCATAGCAAATAACATAATATAGTCGTACTTTATTATAATTATTGACCCAATCACAAAACTTGAGATAGAAAAACCTAAATCAAAAACCAAAGGTATTAGTTTATCATCAATCGATTTTAAGTCGTCAATTATAACATTAAAAACATTGCTTCGTCCGGCTCTTTCCAGCTGTTCCATCTTTGTATTTAGAATACTTTCAACAATCTCATTTCTTATGTCTCGATTTAAATTCATTTCGAATTTTGAGCCGAAGTTTACGAGAGCTATCCTAAATATATTTACCAAAATATATACAAGTGAATAAAATATTATATATTTTATAAATTCAATGCGATTCCCTAAGGTTAAATAGTCTATCACCTTTTGAATAAATAGCATAGGAATTATACTTAAACTTCCTACAATTATCCCTGTTAAAAATAATAATAAAATTTTAGAAAAGTTCTCCTTATATTTATCTCTTATCATAATTCCCCCATGAATTTATTGACATTTAGAATATTATAATCAAATCTATAGAAATTATTCTCGCTTGGTCTCAAAAATCATTTGTAAAATTTCTATATTTCTTGCCAACTTTACAAATAAATCTATGACATTTTTTATTGTTATTTCTGTCGGTTTTCCCCATAGAATTCGAGGGGTTTGAATTCCGGTTTTATTTTTAAACGTATCGAATGATAAACATTTATTATTTACAAGTTCTTAAAGTTTTGTTAATTACTATTTTTATCATACCAAAAAATCGAAGCGTTATCAATCACCGCAAACAAAAACACCCTTGCAAAAGCAAGAGTGTCAAATCTAAATTTTAAATTTTTCCCAATCGTATTTTATCTCGACCATGGTGAGACCTTCGGGTGGCATTGTGACCCCCGCTTTCGTTCGGTCTTTCGATTCAAAAAGTTCTTCGATTTCCATCGGCGTAATTCGACCTTCGTTCGCTTTCAAAATTGTTCCGACCATTATTCGAACCATGTTCTTCAAAAATGCCTCGCCGTAGATGTCGAATGTGAGAATATTGTTTTCGTATTTTATAATTATATCCGTCACATTTCTCACGGACGTCGGCATCTGCGCATACGGTCCTTCGAACGCTTTGAAGTCGTGCGTTCCCACAAGAACTTTCGCCGCATCGGAAATTTTATCCATATCAATGTCATATGAGTAGAGCGAGAAAAATCTTTTCATCGTTGCGGGAAGCACTTCGCCCACATAAACCGAGTATCTGTAGTGCTTCAACAGTGCGGAAAATCTCGCACTGAAATCGTCCGTCACCTCAAAAGATTTTTCGATTCTTATGTCCCCCGGCAAAATGTTGTTCAGCGGATATAAAAATTTTTCCGGCGGAATTGTGGAATTTGTTTTGAAATTTGCAACCTGTGCAAGAGCATGAACTCCTGCGTCGGTTCTTCCCGCCGCTTTCAAAACAATTTCCTCGCCCGTCACCTCCGAAAGTGCATTTTCAATCACTTCCTGGATTGCAAGTGCATTTTGCTGTTTTTGCCATCCACTGTAATCCGTGCCGTCATAACTTATAATCAAACAAATATTTTTCATATTACTTTACAAAAGGTATGAAATTCAAAAGAACCATAAATGCGAAATAACTTAAAACAATCGCATACGCAACAAAGTCTCTCGACTCGTATTTGAGTTCTTTTAGTTTGGTTCTGCCTTCGCCGCCTCTATATAGTCTTGCTTCCATCGCATTTGCAAGTTCGTCTGCACGTCTGAAGCTGTTAATAAAAAGCGGAATTAAAATCGGCACAAGTGCTTTCGCACGTTTGAAAAGATTTCCCTCTTCAAAATTTGCACCTCTCGCCTTTTGTGCTTTCATGATTTTGTCCGTTTCGTCCATAAGCGTCGGGATAAATCTCAAAGCAATCGTCATCATCATCGCTATTTCGTGGCTCGGCACTCCGATTTTTCTCAAAGGATTCAAAATCTTTTCTATTCCGTCGGTGAGTCTTATCGGCGAAGTTGTGAGCGTCATAATGCCCGAGCCCATAACCATCAAGACAAGTCTTATCGCCATAAAAAATGCGTACCTCACACCTTCTTTTGTGGCTGTGAGAGGTCCGATTTGAAAAAGCGTTTCGCCCTTAACCATAAATATATTAAGTCCGACCGTCAAAAATAAAATAAATATTAAACTTTTTATTCCTTTAAAGAGCATTTTAAACGGAATTTTTGCAATTTTCGTCACGGTATAAAGATATAAAAATGCAAATGCATACGCCGTGAATGTCTTTACGAAAAACAGTATAAAAATATATGTGAATGTGAGAATTATTTTTGTTCGCGGGTCAAGTTTGTGAACAAATGAATCGCCAGGGAAATATTGGCCGATTGTGATATCTTTCATCATTTTAAAAGCCCTCCTATTTCCTTTGCCGCATCTTCAGGTGTGAGTGCTTGTTGAAGTACCACACCTTTTTTTCTGAGCATGTTCATAAAATCCACAACATACGGAACGTCAAGTCCGATGTGTTCAAGTTCCTCTTCGCGTTTAAAAATTTTCTCCGGTTTGTCAAAATATTTGAGTTCGCCTTTTTCCATGACGAGAATTCTGTCCGCAATTCTTGCGATGTCTTCCATCGAGTGCGTTACATAGACAATTGTTAGATTGTTTTTCTTTTGAATCGAGCGAATCTCTTCAATAATTTCGTCACGTCCTCTCGGGTCGAGTCCCGCAGTCGGTTCGTCCAAAATAAGAGTGTTCGGTTTCATCGCAAGCACGCCCGCAATTGCAACACGTCTTTTTTGTCCGCCCGAAAGTTCAAACGGCGAGCGGTCCTTCACCCATTCATAATCGAGTCCGACATCTTCAATCGCATCCTTCACTCGCTTATCTATTTCCTCTTCGCCGAGTCCCAAATTCTTCGGACCGTATGCAATATCCTTTGCACATGTCTCCTCAAAAAGTTGATGCTCCGGATATTGGAAAACCATTCCGACCCTTTGCCTCAAACCGATGAGTCGCATATCCTTTGAAATCTTCTCACCCTCAACATGTACTTCACCCGACGTCGGAAACAAAAGTGCGTTGAAGTGTTGAATGAGAGTCGACTTTCCGGAGCCCGTGTGTCCGATGACTCCGACAAATTCGCCCTGTTTTATGCTTAGGGTTACATCACCGACAGCCGTCTTTTCAAAAGGCGTGCCTTGGCTGTAGACGTGCGACATATTTTTCAGTGCAATTTCCGCATTCGCGTCGAATTCGGAGCTCTCAGAAACAACCTCATCCCTGAATTCATTGTATGAATTTTCGTCGAACTTCGCTTTGCCGTTTTCCTTTATTTTTTTAAGCACACAGTCCGCATAATCTTTTAGTTCAAAACTCGTGCAGCCCGTCTTTTTGTCGCCCAAAAGATATTCCATCTCCGGAACGCGAACGATTTTCCCTTGCTCAAAAACAACCACACGGTCGGCGTTTATCGCCTCTTCCATGTAGTGCGTGATGAGAAGAATAGTCTTATTTTGCTCTCTGTTGAGCCTTAAAATTGTGTCCAAAACATCTTTTCTTCCGGACGGGTCGAGCATCGCCGTCGGCTCGTCAAAAAGAATAATGTCCGGATTGATTGCCAAAATTCCCGCAATTGCGACACGCTGTTTTTGTCCACCGCTCAAAAGATTCGGGCTGTGGTCCTTGTAGTCGAGCATATCGACAATCTTTAAACTCTCGTCAACCCTCTTTCTTATTTCAGCCGGCGGCACACCCAAATTTTCCGGACCGAAAGCGACATCCTCTTCAACAATAGTCGCAACAATTTGGTTGTCCGGATTTTGGAAAACCATACCGCAATTTTTTCTTATGTCCCAAATCTTCTCCTCTTCCTTGGTGTTCATGCCGTAAACGGTCACATCACCTTTCTTAGGCATAAGCTGAGCATTTATAAGTTTGCAAAGTGTGCTTTTTCCCGAGCCGTTTGCACCCAAAACCGCAACGAACTCGCCCTTCTTTACATTCATAGAAACATCGTCAATCGCAAGCAAAGACTCGCCCGTTATATTTGAAGTATAACTGAAACTGACGTTTTTCAGCTCGATTATAGGATCATTTTCTTTTAAATCCATGTCCTGCTCCTTTTAATCTGTCGAGGCGTCTTAAAACCGCCTCCGCTTGATACTTTCCGGGATACAAAAGCTCCAAATGCGGATACATATCCCTGATAATATAGTCTATAAGCTCATAGTGGGTACACCCCAAAATAAGTCTTGTGACTCTTCTTTTTATAAGCGGCGGAATAAGGACCTCAAGTTCCTTTCTCACACCGTCTAAATCATCTTCTTCTATAAGCCTTGCAAGATTTCTTGAAGGCAAGGAAATCGCTCCGAGCATCCTCGAATAAATTCCTGAATTATGCGTAAATGATGTGGAAATAACTCCCAAATGTCGCAAATTTTGTCTTCGCAAAACTTGAACGGTCGGCGTTATAATATCCACAATATTTCGCCTTAAATTTCCCGTCTCAATGAGAGCTGTGCTTATGGTGTTGCACGCCGGTGCAAGAACTGCGAACTCGCCTTTGAACGGACGAACCATCTTCTTTGTCAGGCTCACAATCTCGCCTTTCGACCTCTCGCCGTATGGCATATTCTTTTCGTCGGATGTATAAATCAAATCAATACCCGGAGACATACTCTCCAAATACTTATATACAACCTTTCCGCCCTTGCCGGAATCCAAAACCAAAACCTTCATAAAATCCTCTCTTGAAACCAAATTAAAATAGTAGAAAAATCTACCCTCTATCCGTATAATTATATCACAAAAGAACCACCCTGTCGAATAAAAAGCAATTACAAAAAGAAAAGGAAACGCATGTCGAAAAAATCGATGCATTTCCTTTTGGTTTGATTATTTATTTGTGTTTTTGTTGTTGGGATTTTTTGTGTTGGTTTTTTATTTTGAGAATATTTTTGTTGTTGTAGTTTTTGTTTTGTGCTTTTCTTTTAGACAATTATTGTAATTGTAAATTTCAAATCCAACTATATGTTGTTTCCAAAAACTCTTACAACCTCCAACTCCACACTCAACTCGCAAACGATTTTTCTAAGTAGAAAACGAAGAAATTCGCTTTCTTCGAGAACGATTTCAAGCGACGTGTAGTAAACCTACTCGGAGCTTGAAATCGGGCGAAAAAGCGAATTTCGAGTTTTATACGACGAAAAACGTTTGCAGCGTCCTAGACGGCGCAAGGCGAAAACCCACACTCCTGACACTCCGCACAACCGCCGCTGTGGTTCATTTTGCCACCGCAGATTGGGCATTTATCAGGGTCTTGTTTAAGGGCGGTGTCGGCGAGTTCATCGATTTCGCGTTTGAGTTCTTCGATGCGGTCGGTTGGTGATTTCTTTTTATCGGTGATTAAGATTCCGCCTCTGGCGCAACCGTCGCGATAGATTGTGATGCCTTTCAAGCCTTTTTCCCATGCGTAGATATAGAGGTCTTCAACTTCTTCAACGGTAAATTCATTCGGGACGTTTACGGTTGAGGAGATTGAAGCGTCGATATATTGTTGCCATGCGGATTGAACATCGATTCTTTCTCTGTAGTTCAAGTTTGAAGTTGTGACGATAAATTCCGGCAAGTCCGCTTCGTCGAAAATATTATTTTTGTCCATATATTGTTTTACGATATCGGTGTAGACCTTGTAGTAAGTGTCGATACCGTGAATTGATTCAGTTTTTCTTGTATATGAAATTTGGAAAATCGGTTCAACTCCGTTTGAGCATCCGATGAGAGTTGAAATCGAACCCGTCGGTGCAATTGTGAGAAGTTGGCTGTTTCTCAAACCGTATTTTTCAATCATTTCCAATGTGTCATCATCGGCGTTCGATCTTATAAATTCGCTCTTTAGAACTGCTTCTTTTTTAAAGAACGGGAACGGTCCGTCTTTCTTTGCAAGTTCAGCTGACGCTTTCAAAGCTTCATTGACCATAAGTCTTCCGATTTGATGAATGAGCTTGATGGATTCCGGACTTCCGTATTTAATCTTGAGCTTTATAAACATATCCGCAAGTCCCATGATGCCGAGACCGATTTGTCTCAAGTTGTGTGCAAGTTCTCTTTGCTCCTTGATTGGGTGGAGATTTTCATTTTCGTCCAAAACGCCGTTTAGATAAAATACGCCTTCACGAACCAAGTGTGCAAATGCTTCGAAATCGAATCTGCCGTAATCGGTGAACGGATCTCTTACAAATGCTCCTAGATTGATTGAGCTCAAGTTGCATGAGCCCCAAGCAGGAAGCGGTTCTTCAGCGCACGGATTAACTCCCGCATAAGAGAAATTTTCATCGGCACTCATTATGTGCCACGAATTTATTCTGTCCCAATAAAGAATTCCCGGTTCCGCCATATTCCAGTTGTTCTTTGCAAGTGTGTTCCACAAATCCCTTGCTCGAACTTCTTTTCTGATTTCTTCGCCACTCGATTCCACGTCGAAATGAAGAGTGTAATTTGTATCTTCCTTGACAGCCTTTAAAAATTCATCATTTACATTGACACTGATATTTGCGGAGTTTACTTTCGACAAATCGTTTTTAACGTCGATAAATTCCATAATGTCAGGGTGCGACACGTCCATATTGATCATAAGCGCACCGCGTCTTCCGCGCATGCCGATAAGTCCGGTTGTAAGTGCAAATAAGTCCATAAATGAAACTGCACCCGTCGTTGTTGAAGCCGCATTGTTTACCCTTGCACCCTTCGGTCTCAATTTTGAGATATTGATTCCGCAGCCGCCGCCGTATGAATAAGTTCTTGCAAGTCTCTTTGCGGTGTCAAAAATCGACTCGATATTGTCTTCCACTTTCGGCATAACATAACAATTCGAAAGTGTGACTTTTTTGCCCTTTTTGTCGAGGCCGCGACCCGCCAAAATTCTTCCAGCCGGCATGAACTTCTTGTCCTTTATAGCCTTTCCGATTACATCGTTGTCGCCGCTCACTCTCTTAATAAAGCCTTCGAAATTTTCTCCGTCATAACGATATTTCTTGTCGTAAATATCCCTTTGGAGATTCGTCATCGCCCAGCCTTCTTCTCTCAGTCTCGTGCGTTCTTCTCTGTACAAAATGTATTTCTTTGCAGCTTCCGGTGCTCTCTTCATGAGTTCGAACTCAACTAAGTCTTGAATTTCTTCAATCGAAACCTTGTCGCTGTCCTTATACTTTTCATGAACCGCCTCTCCGACTTCCTTCGCTGCGATTTCATCAATTCCCTTTTCAGTTTCTTTCATCGCCTTCTCGACCGCGATGACAATTTTTTGCGTTTCAAAATCGACTTCTCTTCCGTCACGCTTAATTACTTGTACCATTTATTTCTCCTTATTTAATAGTTATATAAAACCACATATAGTGGTGAAAATAGTTTTTTCGTTTAATTACACTATATATCATATCAGATACAACTATAAAAAACAACATAAATCCAATCGAAATTCTATTACAGTTACTTAACAAGTGCAAAATATTTATGAAATAAGTTTATTAAAACACGATATTATAGGCACTTAAAACTTTTGAGGACGAAAAAATAAATTTTTTTACGCAAACAAAAAACACCCAAAAAATTTTGAGTGTTCATACTTTATATTATATTTTAATATTGACCCATTTTCCGGTTTTAAATCGAAGGCTCATCATGATAAATCTCGAGAACTGATCCGAGAGTATTCCGATCCAAATTCCCGTAAGTCCAAGATGAAATCCGTTTACGAGTACATATGTCACGACCGTTCTTATAATCGAGACGCTCACAATCGACGCCATCAATGTGTATTTTACGTCGCCACCCGCTCTCAAACAACCGCCGTAGATGATTTGAGAGATTTGAAGGATGACTATGACCGTGATAAATCTTGTGATGAGTACGCCGTATTCGATGATTTCCGGCTCAGCATTTGCGTCGAAGAAGAGTTTGAAAATGTGTTTTCCGAACACAAACAGTATTACCGAAAGACCGATTGAAATCGCAAGTCCGATTCTTTGGCAGACTTGACCGTATGTTCGTGCATTGTCTTTTTGCCCTGCACCCAAGCTTTGTCCCGCAAGGCTCACAGCTGCAACTTGCATTCCGTCGGCAAAGGCGAATCCGAGACTCAGTACTTGCATTCCGACGTTGTGCGCAGCAAATTGTGCTGTGCCTAGTCCCGCCGCAAGAAGTGCCGTCGCTAAAAATCCGATTCTCATCGCAATGTTTTCAACAAACATGTTAAGTCCGAGTTTCGCAATGCTTATCGCCTCTTCAACTCTCGGTTTTATTTTCCTTGCAAAAATATATCTTATATCGACATAGCTATGCGGTTTAAAGAGAGATCTTATACTCATAATGCTTGCGACCGCCGTTCCGATTATTGTTGCAATCGCGGCTCCTCTGACTCCGAGTTCCGGAAATCCCAAGTTGCCCCCTATCAAAAGATAGTTGAAAGTCATATTCACAATGCTTGAGACAAAGTTTGTCGTGAATGCAATTTGAGTGTTTCCACTTCCTCTTTGCGCTGCATTTATAGTCATGCTTATTACATTAAAAAATACAAATCCCATTATTATTCTGAAATATTCGTTCGCCAATTCGTGCGTGTCGGAATTGCTTCCCGCCCATCTCAAAATCGTTTCGGAATATTTTACAAATACAAATGAGATTATTGCAGTTAAAACTGCGGCAATTGCAAATGCGGTAACTAAAACGGTGTTAGCCGAGTTTTTGTCCTCCTCACCTTTCCGCCGTGCGACAAGTGCCGACACCGCAACGTTTATCGAAAAGAAGAATGAGAGTCCTATAAATTTCGGTTGGTTTGTAAGTCCAACCGCCGCAATCGCTTCTTTTCCTAAACTCGAGACCATAAATGTATCTATAAGTCCCGTAAGCGTTATAAAAAAACTTTCTAAAACCGATGGCCACGCCACTTTCATAGCTTTAGAATAAAAACTTTTCTTCTCCAATTAATCATCTCCATATAAAAATAAATAGCACCGCAAAGTAAAACAATTAATAAACATAAGTGCTATCATTTAAATTATACATTAATTTTTATTCTATTGCAAATAAAGTTCATTCTATGCGTACTTAAATTTGTCGCAAACCATGTAAAAGGCATATAAATATTTAACACAGTCCTTGGAATTTGTAATTAATATGCCTAATTTTTTTATTTTTATCATGCAATTTATTTAATATTATTTTTCCAATTTGGGTATAATAAATTATGAATGAATAAAAGAAAGGAAGATTATTATGGCTTGTACAACAATTTTAGTAGGTAAAAACGCAAGCTACGACGGTTCAACTCTCGTAGCAAGAAATGAAGATTCACCGAGCGGTCAATTCACACCGAAGAAGTTCGTGGTTGTTAAACCTGACGAACAACCGAGAAAATATAAATCAGTTATTTCAAAAGTTGAAATCGATTTGCCGGACAATCCAATGAGATATACATGTATGCCGAATGCGGTAAAGGACGAAGGAGTTTGGGGGGCTTTCGGCGTTAACGAAAAGAATGTTTCGATGACTGCAACCGAAACGCTTACAACAAATGAAAGAGTGCTCGCAGCAGATCCACTTGTAGAATATGTAAAAGCTGTTGGAAAACCGGGCGAAGACGGTTATGTCGAAGAAGCTTTCGGCGGAATCGGCGAAGAAGATATGGTTACAATCACTCTTCCATACATCAATTCCGCAAGAGAAGGTGCTGAAAGACTCGGTGCACTCCTTGAAAAGTACGGCACTTATGAAATGAATGGTATCGCATTTCAAGATGAAAATGAAATTTGGTGGCTCGAAACTATCGGCGGTCACAATTGGATGGCAAGAAGAGTGCCGGACGATCACTATGTAATCATGCCGAACCAACTCGGTCTTGACCATTTTGATTTCGAAGACGCTTACGGCGAACAAAAGGAGTTTATGTGCTCAAAAGGTTTGAAGGATTTCACCGAAAAGTATCACCTCGATTTGAGTCTTGACGGCAATATCAATCCTCGTGACGCATACGGTTCACACTCAGATGCTGACCACACATACAACACTCCGCGTGCATGGATTTTAATGAGATATTTCAATCCTAACTCATATTATTGGGATGGAATTGACGCGGACTTCAGACCTGAAAGTGACGATATTCCTTGGATGCTTATTCCTGAAAAGAAGATCACTGTTGAAGACATCAAGTATGCACTTTCACACCACTATCAAGGAACTGATTACGATTGCTATGGAAAACATGGCGACGAACGTCAAAGAAATAAATTCAGACCAATCGGCATTAACAGAAACAATGTTATGGGTCTTGTTCAAATCAGACCTTATATGCCTGACGAAATCAAATCCGTCGAATGGCTAAGCCTCGGCTGTAATGTGTTTAATGCGGTTGTTCCGTTCTATTCAAATGTAAACGACACACCTGCATATTTGAAGAACACGACAGGCGAACCGACAACTGATGATTTCTATTGGACAAATCGTATCGTTGCTGCTCTTGCCGACGCACACTACGCTGACACAAGTTCACACATTGAACGCTATCAACAAAAAGCTGGCAGCGTTACTGCAAGAATTTTAACTGAAACTGACGAAGCTTTCCTCGAAAAGAAGCCGGCTGATGTTCAAGAATTCCTCGAAAAAGCAAATCAAAAAATCGCCGACAAACTTAAAGTTGAAACCGACGATCTTTTGGCAAAAGTTTTATACACCGCAAGCTGCAAGATGAAAAACGGTTTTGCAAGAAGCGACGCATAGTTTATAAGATAAGGGGCTTTGCTCCTTATTTTTTTGTGCAAAATCAGAAATGTGCATTTGTGTTTGATTATTATAAAGCTATTCACGCAATGCTTTATATACACGCATATGCATACATTCACACGCATACACACATATGCATACACATATTCGCATACATTCACACGCATACACACATATGCATACACATATTCGCATACATTCACACGCATACACACATATGCATACACATATTCGCATGCAATCATACGCATACACATTAACACAACCACACCCAAAACTTGCAAAAAAAATCCGCAGAAGTGTAATCACCCCAACGGATTTTGATTCAAATTATTTTCCGACGCTCCAACAACCCTTTATTTCGTTTTGGAGTTCGCTATAGTCCCAAGTTTTCACTGAGTATCTCACGGAATTCGGGTCGTTTAATATAAACTTTCCGTCCTCCGTCACGCCGACCAAGACCATATAGTGGCCACCGGTTGTAAATTTCCCCTCTCTCATCGAAAGGAGAATTTGTTTGCCTTCATTTAAAACATTTTTAAATTTATTTTCGCCCAAAGGAATCTCCGAAACATTCATACCATGATCTCGAAGAGTTTTCTTGATTCCCTCCCAACTTGTACCTAAATCTTTCAAATATGCACCGCTTGCAACCATTTCATTCATAAGGTCGATCGGTGTTTTCTTTTCTCCGTATGCGTTTAAAAGCATCGCAACCGAAGTCGGTCCGCATCCGATGATTGCAAAGTAGTCCTCATACATTTTATATCCCCATCTCGGGTCCCACTGTATAAAAAGCGGCACATTTCGACCAAGCGGAGAACTTTCGGTGTAGCTTTCGACATATCTGTCCTTGTATTCGTCTTTGTAGAAGACAAAATTTATTGCATCCACTCTGTTCGACGCAAGTTTGAGCATTGTATCTCCAATGTGTGCACGATTGTCGAGAATAGTTTTTGCGTTTTCATTTATTTTGGAGGCTTTGCTCAAATTGTTTACATAACCGTCAATACTGTTTTGCATTTCGTACTCGCCGTCAAAACGCTTGTCTACACTCACTCCGTCAAGCTTAAAATCCATGGGATTATTTATCTCGTTTTCACCATTTCTCTCGCTGTCCAAAACTATCGGCTTGTAGTTCGATTCTTTCTTCTCTTTAAAAATTAAAAAGAGTGCAAAAACGACCACAAATGCCGCAATTATTAGAGCAAATATTCTACGCATTTTTTCTACCAAACTTTCTTTTTAATGTTGCAACAAGAGTTCTCGTGTCTTTTACCCCAAGAAGCATAGTCGACACTATATAAATCAAAATTGCGATCATTATCGTCACAAACAAAAACATAACTTCTTTCATTCTCGAGGTCATCATAGGCGTGAACGCCTTCCACATAAAGTGTGTCGCAACACCCATCAAAATCCCGCTTAATAGAATTTTTAAAAATGTTAATAGAGTTTCTTTTTCGTTGAATTTAACTTTTTTTCTTATTATGAAATACATGATTATACTTGTGATGAGCATTGAAAGCGATGTCGCAAGTGCAAGCCCTCTGTGTCCCAAAGGTTTAATTAAAATAAGATTGAAAATTATGTTTAATATGACGGTAAGAAAACCCGTGTACATCGGAATTTTCGTCTGTTGATATGAATAGAACATATTTTCAAAACACATTCTTAAAGACTGTCCTATGAGTCCCGGCGCATAGAAAAGAAGTGCACCGCTCGTTAGAATCGTCGCTTTTTCATCGAACGCTCCCCTTTGAAAAAGAATGCCAATAATCGGGCGATTCAAAACAATGAGTCCAATCGTCGCTGGAATTGTCACGAGCTGAACAAGATTTACACTCGATGAAAAAAGTGTTCCTGTTTCCTTTACGTCCCTCTTTAAAACCGCATTTGTGAGTTTCGGAAAGACGACAGTCGTGATTGCAACGACAAATACACTAACAACAAGAGTGTTTACTTTGTTTGCATAGTTAAGAGCGGAAATCGCCCCTTCTGTCAACGTCGACGCAAGTGTCTTGTCAATCATAATATTTATTTGGCTCACGGTGCTCGAAATAATTATCGGCACAACCAAAATAAATGTGCGTTTTAAATATGCGTCATTAAAATTTAAATTGAATTTAAAGCGAAGTCTTCTGCTGCGAAGTGCCGGGAGCTGTATCAAAAATTGCGATGCAGATGCGAGCATCGTCACATTCATAAGTCCAACGACCGTCGGTTTTTTTGCAACCAAAAGATAAATTATAAAAATAAGATTGTACGGTATCCCCATCAAAGCGTGCGGTCCATAGACCTCGTCGCTTTGAAGATATGCATTTGAAACATAAGTGATGCCCAAAAATATTCCAATTGGAAGACCTTGTCTTATTAAAAACACAATAAGATCGTGCATCTCGCCTTCGTAGCCGATTGCAAGAATTCTTGCAAAAGGTCCCGCAAGTGCGAACATCAAAACAGTTATTATAGTCATCACGAGAAGTGTGACGCTTAATATATTGCTGAAATATTTATTTTTTCCTTCGCGGCCATGGTTTTTCTTTATATCCGAAAAAATCGGCACAAGTGTAGTTTGAAGACCCGCACCGAGCGCTCCGATGACAATGATGATTCCGCTCATCGCTGTGAAGTATGCGTCGGATTCATGACCGGCTCCGAAAGAGCGCGCCGTCAATACGTCTCTGAAAAATCCCATAACTTTTGAAATCATCAGAAAGACGCTCACAAGCATCGCCCAATATTTAGCATTTTCGTAGTTATTTTTTCCCATATAGTCCTCTCTATAAATCAGTTTTTAATATCCATAACCAACTTTGTACATATATATAAGTACAATTACAAGTTGAAATACAAACACAATCGGTACGAGAAGTACAAAGACCGGCTTTTGCGTTTTGTGATGAAAAATCTTCATCGAAAGAAATGCCCCGGCAGCGCCGAAGAAAAACACAAGTCTCAAAAGATTTTTTTCGCTCACTCTGTACATTCCTCTTGTCGCTGCAAATTTATCCCATGCGTAAACAACAAAAGTGAATATATTAATAATTAAAATTAATAAAAGCGCTGTGTCCATACTTCCTCCAAAACAATTAATAAGTATATTATATCACATTTATTTTTTATATTTAAGTCCCCCACTTTAGGGTAGATTTTTTCGATAAAATAATGTACAATATATGTAAGGAGGGATATAATTGAGATATAATTTTCCTATTTCAGACATAAGAGAATTCACAGAAGAAGAATTTAAAAATATCAATGAGGCAAAATTTGCCGAGGCAAAAGAAGATTCAATTATGCCTGTCGGTGCATATCTTTCATCACCGTTTGTTGAATATGTAAAAGTTGACGGCAAGATGAAGTTACCGAAAAATCATGAAATTAAAGGCGTCATCATAAAAAACAATGATGATTTAATTGTTACAGATCCGAATTATATTAAAAAGGGCGACCTTGTTTTGATTGCCGACAAATCAGATCCGAAGTACGGAATTTTCAGAGACAAGGAAATTTTTGATGAATTTAATTTGAAACACAAAAATCCGATGTATGCTTCATCCGCTGAAACATACAAAAAGTTGTTCCATTTAATGAGTGAAGTTAAAGAAAAAGGCGGAAAAATCGCTTGGGTTCTCGGACCCGCTGTTGTTTTCGACTACGACACAAGACTTGCTCTCTCAGATTTGGTTAATGCGGGATATGTTCAACTTTTACTCGCAGGAAATGCAATGACAACCCACGATCTCGAAGGCGGGTTTTTAAACACTGCTCTCGGACAAAATATATATACACAAGAAAGTGTTCCAAACGGTCACTACAACCACTTGGACCTTATCAACGAAGCCAGACACTACGGCAGCCTTAAAGAATTTGTCGAAACGGGCAAAGTAAAAGACGGCTTTATAAAAAATCTAGTTGAAAACGATATTCCAATCGTTCTTTGCGGCTCAATCAGAGACGACGGACCACTTCCTGAAGTTTTTCATAACGTTCACGAAGGGCTCCACAAAATGAGAGAGTCACTCGAAGACTTCGACTTGATCATAACACTTGCAACACTTCTCCACTCGGTCAGTGCAACACAAGTTGCTCCAAGCTATCGTGTGAAGGAAGGAAAAATCTACGGAACACCTGTTTTCTCAATCGACATCACGGACTATGCAACAAACTCCGTCATTGACGAAAGACAAGGATTCCTCGTGGATTCAATCGTTACAAATGTTCAAGATTTCTGCGTAAACGCAAGAAATAATTTAATAAAATTTGATGGTGAAGGGAGGACAAGATAATGAGTTTCACACTAAACAAATACGTCGAACCGGATTTTAATCAAGACTTTCTTAAAAATGCACCGGATTGTAAATGGGAAGAAGCTCCTCTTGATGGAGTTGCACCAAGGCATTATCATGCTCTTTCAATTTATCCTGAATACTTCAAAATAGACGGAAATTGGGTTCTCGCTGTTGAAAGCAGAATGGACACAGTTCCTGTAATAAAATCTCCTACAAAAGTTGAAATTGTAGAATTCAGAAATCTTAAGAAAGGCGACAAAGTTGTTGTCGGAAGAACCGAAGATGCAAGCGAAGGAATCTATATGTACACACACGGATTTGCTCAAGCGGGTGCATCCGGAGACACATTTGCATTTAGAACCGGCCGTTCACGTGAAACAGCTTTCTCAAAAGACTACGACGAACTCTATGAAATAATGAAATATGTAAAGAGTGTCGGCGAAAAAATCACATGGGTAATCGGACCGAGTCTCGTTACAGACCCTGAAGCAAAAAGAGCTTTTGCAAGTCTCGTAAGAAAAGGATATGTCGACGCTATTTTGGTAGGTGATTCATTTGCATCAATCGATATGGCAATGGACGCATTTGACGAAACAAGCGAAAGATCGTTTGACATGCAAAAATACGATTTGATTTCAAAAATCAGAGAAGCCGGCTCAATAAAAGAAGCTGTTGAACAAGGCATTGTTAAAGAAGGCGGCATCATGCACGCACTCGTAAAAGAAAACAAAGACTATGTGCTCGCAGGTTCAATTAGAGACCCGTACACACTTCCTGACACAGTCGACAATGTCTATGAAGCACAAGACAGAATGCGTAAACACACGAGAAAAACTGGAATGCTTATTTGCCTTTCAACCGTTCTTCACACAATCGCATCCGGAAATATGACTCCATCATACAACGAATTTGACGGAGAAATCAGACCTGTATTCATCTACTCAATCGACCTTCAAGAGTTCAGCGTAAACAAACTCTCGGACAGAGGAACTCTCGAAGTAAAAACGATGGTAACAAATATACAGGACTTCGTAAACCACTTAAATAACAATCTATAGATTTCTCGATTAGTCGAGAGCGATTATAGAACAACAAAGTCGTAGCTTTTTGCTACGACTCTAATTTTAAAAGAGGAATAAAATGAAAAAATTTTTAAAATATTTCCTAATAACAATATGTATTTTTGTCGTCGGTTGCTCAAACACCACACAACAAAAATCAACAGACAAAAGCCTTTTGAAAAATCTGAACCTCAAAGTGCTGAATATGGCAGGGAAAAAAGATGCTTTTAAAGAACTCGAGCCGGACACAATACAACCGAACGACTTCTACAACGGCAAATTTGACTCCAGCAAATACAATGTCATATCTCTCGACCAAACCACGATCGACAGATTTAAAAAGGACAACAAAACAAAGCTTCTGTTCGACAAAAACTTCGTGTACATCGTAAAAAATAACACTTCAAATATAAAGGAAATGTACAACGAACTTCAAGGCATCGAAGCCAACAAACAAACGAGTGCCGCTCTCACGCTCTACAGAGTTTACGAAAACGAAATCAAAATCATCGAGCTTAAAGAAAACGAAAGCTCCGACACCGACTCAATTTTGTTTATCTTAAACCAACTATACCATACAAAATCAAGAGCTGAATTTGACGAGTGGTATCTCTCATTTTTGAAATAAAGAAGTTCCATAATATCTACTTCGGATTTATTCCCTACAGATATTATGGAACTTTTTTAATTGCTTATTTTATTTGAGTTCACCATCATCGAATATGGCAAATATTTTTCCACTTTTTACTCCATTGCCCTTACTTGAGCCTAATATTTCATATGTGCCAAGTTCCTTATCATTTGCATCATAGAACTTGTAATTTCCTTTTGTAGACCTCAACAAAATCAAATTGCTATCTATATCACAGAAAAATATTGAATCTTTAACCGGATCGACAAACTTCTCGCCCGTTTCTTCAGACACAATATAGTCGGTATTTCGAAGCATTTTGGATATTCTGCTTCTTGGAATTTCAACAGTAAACTGATTGTACAAAAACCTGCCGACAAACACTATCATTAAGATTAAAACAATATTAAGCTTTGTCTTATCGCTTACTAACGGCATTGGATCTTCTTTCTTATATTCTTTCATAATCTTATCCTTGAAAAAGATTTTTAGGGTATCAATTTATAAATTAATATCCTGTTTGATATTGATATATGGAATCATCAGCCATTTTTTGATAGTTATTGAACCTATCGTTATCGCCTGTTACTCTTTCCTCGTGTAGTTCAATCCTACCTGTTTCCGACCAAATACAACTATTATATATCGTCCTTCCGGCAGAAACGTAATTTTTGTTATCTATTCTTGCTTCTCTCCAATTGTTTACATTAGCAACATATTTTTCAATGAGAACATCTTTCGCAATAACATATACATCATACGCTGTTTTAATTAGTACAACAGCTGCTTTTATTACACTTGCTGGTAACGAGAAAAAAGCAACCAATGTAGCCAAACTTGTCCCTGCAGTAAAATATTTACCTGTGTCACGATATATATCGAATGTTTGATCTTCATAAACTCTGCATACATTATTATCGAAATGCTTGCCATATATTATTCTATCAAAGTATTCTGGTCCATATACTCTTTCAAGTTCCTCTCTTACCTCATTTTCATTGCCACTCCTATAACTCATCATATTGGTATCATTATAGTATTTCGTCCATTTTAAACTATTATCAATAGCCATTTCAAAAAGTTCTTCAATAGTTTTGGCGCTATTAATACCAATATATTCTTTTAAAACATTGTTTTTTATATCATATATAGATATATTGACTGAATGTTCATTGGTAATTTGTGCTGCGATGGAATAATTATCATCCTTATAAGTAAAAAAATCGCCGTCTTTCTTGATATTTTCTCTATTCATTTCAACAACATTTGTTAACTCAGATTCTTTATCCTTTGCAAAAACAAATGTATTTGCTTGTAGCAATACTACAACTGCTAAAATAATGGATGTGATTTTATATTTCATATTTAACTCCTTTCAAATAATGCAATTAGTATGAATATATATTTTCTTCCCAAAAAAATATTTATACTAATTTAAAGTTTATAAAACATCCCTTTTCAAACTTTTAGATTTATTCTATCACCACCTTTATTTTTTAGAGTATGTTCGAACTTTGCTCTTTATAGTAATTATACCACTAATTTATATATTATTTTCAAACAGTATATATATAAATTGTCAGACACTTGATTTATATATAAATTTATATTAATATAATATTAGGTGATATTATGAACAAAATCTCGGAGAGCATATACAATGACATTAGAACTTCAATTATCAACAATCGTTATTCTATTGGCGATAAGCTTCCTTCAATAAGACATCTTGCATCTTATTATAATGTAAATAATTATAAAGTATCATGTGCATATGATGAACTCGTATTGCATGGCTATATTAAATCTAAACAAGGATATGGTTATTTCGTTGAAGGTTCATTTGGAAGATATAATAATTTAAATGAAACTAATTATAGAATTTTAGCTTGTAACACTATTTCTCCAACTATAAGATCATTCTATAAAAACAAAATTTATATGGAATGTTTAAATAATCTTATGTCTCATGGATTAAAGAATTTATATTATACAAATTTAAATTCTTTCTATTATTCAGATTCTGGACTTGGTAATCCTAAACTTAGAAAAATACTTTCCATGTATCTTAAAAGAATATATAACTTAAATGTATCTCCTGATCAGATTATTATATCTTCATCAAAAAATCACTTACTTAGATACCTAATGACTGAATATTCAAAAGATTTTTTAGTTTTAGATGAATTTGTAGATTTCTATAAATACGATATTTTAAACTTTAACAATCAAAAAATAAGAAAATATAAATTAAATCAAGAAGGAATTATTATAGATAGTCTACCCAAAACCCCTTGTATAATCTATCTAGAGTCATATGATCATTTTCCTACCGGGATATCTCATTCTAGTGATAGAATAGACCAACTTAAAAACTACTGCTTAAATAATAACATTTTTTTAGTTGAAAACTTATCTAGAAAAGAACTTGTTTATGAAAAGCAAAAGTTTTTATATGAAGAAAATAATACATTTTTAATAGACGATTTATCTTCCTTTTTCCCAACTTCAATTAAATTTTCTTATTTAGTTTTTCCTAAAAAAATTAAGATCTCCAATTTTAAAAATGAAGTATCTTCATTTACAGAGAATTTTATTATAAACTGCTTTGATAACAACTATTTTTACAAAATTTCAGATAAAATGTGGTATACACAAAAAATAAATAAAGATATAATATCAACCGAATTAATTAAACGAGGATATGATTTTTGTTGTACTTCATCTGGCTCCCACATATCTATTTCTATAAAAGACAAACAACAATTGACCGATACTATGAATCGAATTACCAATTTACCTTTCGAAATTTGTCCTCAAGTTTATTTGATTAATAATAATTTATTTAAATTAACTTTTGAATATATTAATATAGATGTTAATAAAATACCTCAGTTTTTAGATTATATTCTTTATGGTACATTGTAATATATTTGATTAAATAAATTCTTATTTTAATATTTTTATTGAACTTTAATATATAATTTTGTTTTAATCACAATATAATATATATTAAAATATATTATATATACCATAATAAAACAAAGTTTTTTATTTGTCAAACAAAGGAGAAAACCATGGAACAAAATTACAAAATTGAAGAACCCGAACTTATAAAAAAAGAAACCGTTAAAAAAGTCATATTTTATATATACATCTTTTTTTCATGCATTTCGATCTACAAGCGTTATACATACGACGTTCCGTCGAGAAATGTTGTAAACACAATAGGAAGAACCGAATACATCGTAAATCGTGAGACGAACGAAAGATATGACAAACCGTTCTCATCTCTTTCCTGTTATAAAACATCAGATAAAGATCTTGAAATCGGCGACAAAATCGGCGACTTCGAATTTTTTGATAAAGACGGAAAAAGTTTAAAAGTCTACAAAATCTATAATTCAAAATATGGCGTCGGCATAAAAAAGGCGCGAAGTTTCACCGTGTTTAATACGGAACTAAAATAAATATCGCAAACAAAAAAGTCTAACACCGTTCGTTAGACTTTTTTGATTAATTTCAAATCTCCTAGCATTTTTCTAAATCTATTATTTTATTGGTAATTGAAAGAGGGCTCTTTCTGTGAGTGATAATTATTACAATTTTACCCTCATCTCTAAGTTTTTCAATATTCTTTACAATTTTTTCTTCAGTTTCATTATCAAGAGCTGATGTAAATTCGTCCAAAATCAAAATGTCTGCATCTGTATAAAGTGCTCTTGCGAGTGCAATTCTTTGTTTTTCTCCACCGCTTAAGTTTCCGCCCCCGGTAGTTAACGAGTGATTTAATTTATCTTTTTTATTTTCAACCATTTCGCTAATTTCACTCATATTTAAAACTTTTTCATTCAATTTATTGTCTTCAAATTGAATATTTCTTAAAATTGTGTCTCTAAAAATAAAAGGTTCCTGCTCCACGAGCGACATATGTTCATAATAACTCGCTCTATTTATATCTTTTAGCTCAACTTCATTTATTAGCACTTCACCGCTATATGTGTCCCATATTTTTAAAATTATATCTATAATAGTAGATTTTCCTGAGCCGGATGGACCGATAATTCCGACAATATCTCCACTTTCAAGCTTAAAATTCATATTGTTAAGCACTTGTTTTTTACCATCATATGAAAATGATACATCTTTAAATTCAAGCGTTTTAATTTCTTTAATTTTTAATCCCGTATCTTCTTCCAAATCATATTCAAGGAAATTAAGCACTCTGTCACTCATACCAATACTAACATTTAAACCCGTGTACCAATCTGAAAGATTTTTCATAGGTTCATACAAATAATCTAAATATGAATAAAAAGCAAACAAATATCCAAGTAGAAGTTTCCCCTTTATTATTAAAATTGCACCGAGAATCAAAACTGAAATCGGTAAAAGCGTTCTGATAAATCCGCCCACTCCGTAACTGATTGCCGTATATTTTTTAATATCTTTAGCTGATTGTGTATATTCATCAATTGTACGAACAAAATTGTCCAAGAAAAATTTTTCTTTACGATTTATCTTAATTTGAATTACCCCGTGCAAATATTCACTAACCGTTTCCGACACTTTCGTAAATAAAGTTCTTTCTTTATTTGAAGCCGCTCTGATTTTTTTATCTATCTTGTGAAATGTAAAAGTATATATAGGAACGATTAAAAGTGGCAAAATTGTCAATACAGGACTCATAAAAAGCATAAGTCCAACAACAACACCTATTCTTAACACATTTAAAATAAGCATCGGAAAACCGATTGAAATATCATACGATAAAATAGAGGTGTCATGCAAAATTCGATTGGTGAAATCTTCATCATTCATTTTAAAAAACTTAATATTTTTTTTGAGTGCCGCATCAAGCATAAGAGTTCTAAAATAATTTAAATATTCAGTGCTATACATATGCCAAACATAATTTTGAGCGGAATTTAAAGTTGCATCTAAAATCCCGATAATAATAAGCACAAACCCGAAAGTAATTATATCGCTAATCGGTGCACTCTCTGTAATCATATTTACGAGCTTTCCGATAAAAAAAGGCATAATAGATGCCATAATTATGGAAATTGCACATAGTAACACAAGATAAAATCTTCTCTTTTTAAATGGGCCTATATAACTTAAAAGTCTTCTATATTTTTTAAACATTTTATTGTATCCACCTTTGGTTTACTTAAAAATCCGCACTCTGATAAGTAATTTATGAAATCAATAATTTCGTCTAAATCTAAATCAATTTCATCAGCAATCTTATCTAAATCGCAAAGCCCTATATTTCTTGCCATTCTTATCTTGTCAAATATGAATTTTGCTTTTTGATCCACTTCAATAGTTTCAGCATTCGCAACATTATGAATAACGCTTTTTGTTCCATCGTCATATATTCTAAATGGTCCATAATTCATTTCAATATTTCCATATAAAAATTCATTTATTCTTTTATTTGTCTCAATACATTGGTTATTTGTCGACTTGAAATTATCTAAAGAACAAGGGAAACATGTATTCATAAAATATTTGCAATCACTACATACTTTTAAGTTGCGATACTCATCCGATTCCATAATACAAAAAGGAATAGCCATCATGTCGTCTTCCCATCCTACAGAAAATTCTTTTTCTCTTAAAGATATTGTGTTATCAGAAATATTTTTAAATTTTATTCTGTCGCAAGGATATAATTTCCCTTCGTTGTCGAGATATATAAAATTCGTACCCGCTCCACAACCATGTGTAATTGAAGGACATGATTTATCGTATTTTTTGTTTATATAGTCAATGGTTAACGGCCTTAAAAATTTCGGAAAGAGCTTAATTTTTTTATAATCTTCCATGCTTCTTGAACCTATGACAATAGCTGATTCAATTATCTCATCATAGTTAAGTGATATATGCGAATCTTTTGCGTTTCCTTCTTCAATTAATTGTAAAAAAGATAATTCTTTTACATTCCTTTTAAGACAAAAATCAATCATTTGATCAATTGATTTATAATTTTTCTTTGAAACCACCATATTAACAGCAATTATTCTTCTACTTATGTTTTCATTAATAGTGTCAATAGCATTATTAATGCAATTGTACACATTTCTCCCCCTAATTGCATCATTTTCTTCTTTAATTGGTGATTCTAAACTTAAAACTATTCTATCTAAATATTTAAGTTTAGATAATTCTTTTACATAATCATGGTTCAATTTTATTCCATTTGAATTGAAACCAAACCTAATATTTGAATTATCTAAATACTTGCATATATCAATAAAGTCTTTTCTTGTTGTAGGCTCCCCACCAAGAAAATGAATATATTCTATACCTGCAACATCATCTATTTCAGAAACAATTTTCTTTATTGTTTCCAAATCTATTTCATCATAATCTTTGTTCAAATATTTACCATTAATGCAATGATTACAATTTAAATTGCATTTGTATGTAATATCCCATTTTATCGTAACACTCATATTTGTCTCCTTTTTTATAAAATATTGGGCCCATATTTTATTTTAAATTGCTATGGCTGATCCGGTGTGTGACAGTTATTAACACAATTGTTATCTACAGGTGCTTTTTGTTGGTAGTTTCTCTTTACCTTTTTATATTTCATAATATCACCTCCTTATTTAATATTTATGATATCATATCTTTATTGTAACATACACATCTACTATTGTCAAGCATATGTTACACAAACCCTTAAAAATAATTTACTATTGTCAAACATATTTGACACAATCCCTTAAAATAAAATTGAAATATGCTGCAGCTTCATAAAAATATATTTGTAAATCCTGTCAAGGTCTTAAGCGAAGCGTGCCTTGACTGAGATTTATAAATATATTTGTATCTTAAGCTGCATTTTTAAATTCTTCCGGTATTTCATTTGGCGTTTTAAAGCTCAGTACTTGTTTTGCTTTGAACATACTCAAATTAGTAGACACAAAAAAAGAAACAAATGACAAAAGAAGAAGGCAATTACTTCTACAACAGTCGAAAACTATTACAAAAAAGCCCGGACAAAGTCACAGAAGAAGAATCAATAAGAATAGCTAATATGCTCATAAGAAACGAAAGATTTGAAAAGCCGTTCTCATCTCTTTCCTGTTATAAAACATCTTATAAAGAGCTTCAAATCGGCAACTTCGATTTTTTTGATAAAGACGGAAAAAGTTTAAAAGTCTACAAAATCTATAAATCAAAATATGGCGTCGGCATAAAAAAGGCTCGAAGTTTCACCGTGTTTAATACGGAGCTCAAATAAGTATTGCAATCAAAAAAGTCTAACACCGTTCGTTAGACTTTTTTTAAATAAATTTAAATTTTTTCCGTTAACTGCATTATCTTTCAAAAGGATAATTCGGGTCGACAAAGAGTTTTATTCCGGCTTTTATATGATAAACTCTACTTGAATGTTTAATAACTGTCGGTGTTGAAAAAATTATAAATACAAGGACAAGGATTTTCAGTGCGAGCGTTGTTTTCGACGCGCTTTTATTTTGAAAAATCGATATAACAAGTAAAATCGCCGCAATTAAATATATGCTAATTAATATGAGCGGAAAATCAATCAAAGTTTTATCCGCAAAATATTCATAGTGATATTTTTCGTCCAAGTATTTTACAGCTATTGCATATACGCTCATCAAAAGAACAATGAGCGAGGTTATTATAGAAACCCAATTATAGATTCCCGTTTTTTTCTTCTCTTTTTTCATGTTTTCTCCTCAATTCTATTTCCGTATTCGAAGTCCAAATCCCCACCCCTATCATTATCGATAAGGAATCCATTTGCAGATTTTTTCAAATATATGTTCTCATTCGGTACTGCTATATGTTCACATTTGGGAAGATTTGTCAAGGTCATAATCCAAATTTCTTCAAAATTTTTCTCTTGCTTATTCTCAATATCTTGTTCTAATAACCGAAACACCTTGTCTTTATAGTTTTCTTTACCACTTTCTTTTACTATTAAATTTACTGTATAACAAGTCCTGCCAATTTCCAATACCATTTGTTTTTTCTTTCTCCATAAATGCTCCTTTCCGGGTGTTCTGTTTCGTTACTCCCACATAGATATTATAGAGCCTCAAAATTTTAGTTTAAGTAAAAATGAAGGAACAAAATCTTACTTTTTATATTCAAATCGTTCTCTGTCATATTTTACTTCTTGCTTGTACATTTCTACATATTTGCCTAGGGTCTCCTCTTTTACTTCTTTTGAAGATAATTTAGACTCATCAATTATTTCGGATAAATTCGGTCCCGAAATCAACAAAGAACCATCCGGCTGTACACATGCCGCAAAAATATATGTCGAGTTTTCAACCAAGAGTTGATCATTCTCGTAAAGAATCATTTGCCCATCTTTTGACCTTCCTCCACACTTAATTAAAAGTATATTCTCCTCAGTTGGCAACTCTCCTTTTATATTTTTGATAACACGAATAGTGTAATGAGTATACGGCGTACTAACTTCCTTCGTTCCGTTTTTAGTTTCCACAACTACTGGATCTCTATACTCAACCTTTTCTTCTTTAACCACCTGAGCTATAAAATAATGATCTGAAAAACCGATGACCTCTTTTGGATTATTCATATCTATAGCAAAGTCGGCATGTAAATAACTAATTGAATCTTGATTTTTGGCGTTCTCATTAGACTTTCCACATCCAGTAAAAATGATAATACAGCACAACATGCACAGAATTGCACAAATCGTGGATTTCTTTAATATTCTATTCATCCCTACATCTCCTTTCTAATAGTTGTTATAAGCTTCGTCATACGAGGATTTATCAGTTGATGATAAGCTTGTTATGCTTAACTTTCCTTGTTTCATAGTACCATTAGTATGGTCTAATCCGAGTGCATGACCCAATTCGTGAGTAGCAGTTTTTATTCGCTGAGCAGATGTCATGTCTTCAAAATGATAATCATTGAGTTTTATTGTACCATTAGAACTTGTGTAACCCATAGTAGTTGATACTTCATAATAATCACTAATAAAAACATCCTCTACAACGAAAATTGAGTCAGGTCTAATTACTCCTGAACGATGACCCTCCCAGAGATTAACTCCTGATTGAACGCTACTTGGGTATTTGGTGTCACTATCCCAATCCAAATGTTTCCCATCATCGACTAAATCCCAATCTCTCTTTACAAAAATCCCCACAAAAAATTCCCTATCATTATCGATAAGGAATCTATTTGCAGATTTTTTCAAATATATGTTCATATTCGGTACTGCGCTATTCAACTAAAATCAACCGTAGTCTACTTTTTACAAGTTTTTATACATATATATATATATTTATTTTAAGTCAATGCGCGAGATATATGTAACCCGGAAAATCCGGGCGTTTTTTATAGTCTTTCCAAATCAGCCATAAGTTTATCGAGATTTATTCCGTGCACCATGCAAGCTTCTTCGATTGTTTCCATTTGGCTTGCCGGGCATCCGATACATCCCATTCCGTAGCTCATTAATAGATATGCAGCTTCAGGTTTTAACTCCATGAGTTCACCGAGATACATATCCTTGTTGATTTTAATATCTTCCATTAGAGTCCCAATGCCTTTTCTAATTTTTCTTGATCAAAGCCGTAGATTGTTTCATCTCCGACGATGATGAGTGGTACGCCTGTGAAACCTTTTTGTCTGAGTTCCATCATAGCTTCTTTGTCTTTACTAATGTTCTTTTCTGTGAACTTAATATTGTGTTTTTCAAAAAATTCTTTTGCCAAATGGCAGAAATGGCAAGTCTCGCTTGTGTAAATTGTTACGTCTTTCATTATATTTCCTCCATGAATTAATTATTATATATATAAAAAGTTACTTATCTTTTTTGCAACTTTTTTTATCTTTGTCGTCTACTTCTTCACCGTAAACGCCTTTACCAAGACACATGTCATCTTCACCTGTTTTAACTTTTGCTTGTTCTTCTACGGAAAGAGCGTCTTTTTTATTGTCTCTTTCTTCGATTGTGTCTTCGTATTTCTTTTGTGTCTCACAATAGCCTTTTGAGCCTTCGCACTTCTTATCTTTATTATCTGTCATATCTTAACCTCCCTATAAAATATCAACATATTTTCATGTCTTTATTCACTATTTCTAATATACCCATAAATTTGTGATTTTAACCAATAAATTTTATTTTTCATTAAAAATAGAATATAAATTAAGAAATTCGTTAAGATTTAAATTTTCTGCACGAATATTTGTATCAATTCCCGCTTTTTCAATTTTTTCCTGCACTTCTGACTTTTCCATGTCAAGACCCATCGAGAGTGAGTTTAAAAGTGTTTTCCTTCTCATTCCGAAAGCTGTGTGAACAAAATCCATAAACTTGTCAGGTCTTCCCTCCCGCTCGATGGTTTCTAAAAGAACCACCGAACTTTTAACCTTCGGTCTAGGAATAAACGAACCTTCGCTCACGTCAAACAAAATTTTTGCATTTGAAAAAAACGAAACAAATACCGACAGGCTGCCGTATGTTTTACTACCCGGTTTCGCAGTCATTCTCTCCGCGACTTCTTTTTGCACCATAACCACGATTTTGTCGAATTTGTTCTCATTTTTAAAAATCTTTTCCAAAATCGGAGTCGTGATTACATAAGGAAGATTTCCTATAAACACATTCGGCGTCGGATTTTCATTTGCACTTTTCCAAATCTCATCGTCGAGTGCATCGCCGTGCACGAGTTTGAAATTGTTCATCCCTTCAAAGTTCTCGTGAAGTATGTCAATAAATCTGTCGTCAATCTCAATCGACGTGAGTTTGTTTCCACGAAGAAGAATTTCTTCGGAAAGCGAGCCTATGCCCGGCCCCACTTCGAGCACAACGTCATTTTCTTTTAAATCGGCACTGTCGACAATTTTTCGAAGTATGTTTCCGTCAATCAAAAAATTTTGCCCGAGACTTTTTTTCATTGTAATATCGTGCATCTCCATGATTTTTCGGGTGTTTTTTATATTATATATTCTGCCCTTCACTATACTCCTCCAGAATTTTTAGAACTTCATTTTTGTCTATATTAAAGTTGTTGAGTCTTTTTAAAAGTGTCTTTGCGTTCGGGTTTCCAAGATTTAATCTGTCGCTCAAATATTCCCGTCTTTTCTTTGAATCATCGAAACCGGTGAGTCTGTGTACGAACAAAAACTCCGCCGAAAAATTTTCCGTCTTTGAAACATAAGTCGGTCTCGCTTTATTTATCGCTTCGATGATATCTTCTTTGTTTGCATTTTCAATCCCGATGTCCCCGTCTTTTATAGCGAGGCTTTGTTTGAAATATGCAATTTTTACCGGACATTTTAAATTGGCAAGAAGTTTTTTTCGAATAACATTGCCCGCATGGTCCGGGTCGGTCAAAATAATCGCTCCGCGGTCTTTTGTAATTTCCACAATTTCATCGAGTTTTTTTCGATTTATATGAATGCCGCCCGTTGCGATTATAGTTGCGTCGAGGGCTTCCGAAACTCTTGTGATGTCGTCCTTGCCCTCGACAACTATAACTTCTTTAATTCTCTTAGATTCCATAGAAAAACCTTGCATTCTTTGTGGTTATTTCAGCGACTTCTTCGGGCGTCACATTTTTTATTTCGGCAATTTTATTTATGACATTTTCAATATAAACAGAGAGATTTCTCTTGCCTCTATAAGGAACCGGCGTCATATATGGTGCATCGGTTTCGAGAAGAAGTCTGTCGAGCGGTGCATATTCAACCGACTCGACAACATATCTCGCATTTTTAAAAGTGACAGCACCGCCGATCGAGAGAAAATATCCGAGATTCAAATATTCCCTCGCAACTTCTTTCGCACCCGTGAAACAATGAATCAGTGTTTTCTCGCCGTGTCTTAGCGAACGGAGCATTGTGAGCGTGTCTTCCACCGCATCTCTCGAGTGAATGACAAGTGGCTCATTATTTTCATCTGCAAATTCAATCATTCTATGAAAAACTCGTTTTTGCACATCTCTTTCCGACAAATCGTAGTGGTAGTCGAGTCCGCACTCGCCCACTCCGACAACTTTGTCATTTTTAAGCATTTCCTTATAAACTGCAATGTCATCTTCTGAAAAACCGTCGGCTTCGTGTGGATGACAGCCCACAACCGCATAAATCTTGTCGTATTTTTGTGCAAGTTCAAACGACGCTTTCGAGCTTGCAAGATCACTTGAAGCATTTACTATTGCAAGCACGCCGTTTTGAAACTGCGAATTTATAATCTCGTCCCTGTCCTCATCATATTTTTCGTCATCATAGTGTGCATGTGCGTCAATAAATGAATACATTATCTGAGCCCCGCTCCTGTAAATCCTTCGCTCCACGGTTTCATAAGTGTGAGCTTGCCGTCTTTTTCAGCTGCAAGAATCATTCCTTCGCTCTTTACACCACGTAAATTTACAGGTTTGATATTTAGAATGAACACAGCTTCCTTGCCCAAAAGTTCTTCCGGTTTAAAATGGTCCTTTATTCCCGAAACGACAGTTCTTTCTTCGCCTCCGACATCGACTGTAAGAACATAGAGTCTGTCTGCGTTTTTGTGCGGCTTAACGTCGATAATTTTTCCGACTCTCAAATCGCATTTTTCGAAATCTTCAAATTCGATTTCCGCTTTATTTTCCACAAGTTTTTCGGAAAGTTCTTTTTTATTTCCGATTCTCTTCTGTCTTTCATCAAAAAGTTCTGTATTTTTCTTTGTGATATTTTCGGCGGTATCGTCGTCGGCACGATCAAACAAGTTTTCGCCCTTTGTAACTTTAAGACCTGCTTTGATTTCTCCATCGATTCCTTCAATGCCAAATTTTTCAAAAATCTTTTCGGTTGTAGATGGCATAATCGGCGTGAGCATCTTTGCAGATTCGACAATTGAAATTGAAAGATTGTAAAGAACCGTCTTTAATCTTTCGACATCTTCTTTTGCAAGTTTCCATGGCTCGGTTTCGTCGATATATCTGTTTGCACGGCGAATGAGTTTGAAAACATCTTCGAGAGCAAAGTTGAACTTAAGATCGTTCATTTCTTTATAGAATGCATCCTTTGCTCTTTCGATTTCTTCGAAAATTTCTCCGTCGATTTCTTCTTTTGTCCCCGGCTCCGGAATTACTCCGTCAAAATATTTTTCAATCATTGCAAGCGTTCTTGAAACGAGATTTCCAAGGTCGTTTACGAGATCCGAATTGTATCTTTGAACAATTTTGTCAATTGTGAAGTTTCCGTCGCTGCCGAAACTGAATTCTCTCAAAATGAAATATCTCAATGTGTCCGCACCGAGCGTTTCGACAATCGGTTCCGGATAATAGACATTGCCCTTTGATTTACTCATCTTGTCGTTGTCAAACAAAATCCATCCGTGTGCGAAAACTTTTTTCGGAAGTGGAAGCCCAAGTGCCATCAAAATTGCCGGCCAAATTACAATGTGGAATCTTACAATTTCACGTCCAACAAGGTGTAAGTCGCATGGCCAGAACTTATTAAAAAGCTCGTCATTTTCCATATAACCGATGCCCGAAAGATAGCAAAGAAGTGCGTCAACCCAAACATAGACGACGTGTTTTTCATCAAATGGAACTTTTACACCCCAATCGATTGCAGTTCTAGAAGCGGACAAATCTTCGAGTCCGTCTTTCATAAAGCCGTTTAAGATTTCATCTTTTATATATTCCGGCTCAATGTCCGCATTTTTTATATATTCGGCAACTTGGTCCTTGTACTTTGAAAGTCTGAAGAAATAGCTTTCTTCGTCTCTCTTTGTGAGTTCTCTTCCGCAGTCCGGACAAATGTGTCCGTCGGTTGCCTGTGCTTCAGTGAAATATGCTTCACAAGGCACACAGTAAAGTCCGCTGTAGTTTGCCTTGTAGATGTCGCCTTGGTCGTATAACTTTTTAAATACCTTTTGTACGAGTGCTTCGTGCTTTTCAGACGTGGTTCTTTCGAAAACATCATAGTCGATGTTGAGCGATTTCCAAAGTTTTTTTGTAGTATCGACAATCGCGTCTGTAAATTCAAGCGGCGTTATTCCCGCCTTCTTTGCAGCTTCTGCAATTTTTTGTCCGTGTTCGTCAGTGCCCGTTACAAAGAAAACGTCATTACCCTCTAACTTTTTAAATCTTTTAATTACATCGGCGACAATAGTCGTGTATGTGTGGCCGATGTGAAGATTTCCGTTCGGATAATATATAGGCGTTGTTACATAATAATTTTCAGACATAATTTCTCCTTTCTGAATTTTATCTCTTTTCTAAAATCGCGACACTCTCGATATTAAGCGTGCCTGCAAAATTGTTAAATCCTTTTACACTCAAAACTTTATAATTTTTCATTTCCATCAAATCATTTTTTAGTGTCACCGGATTGCAGCTTACATAAATAACTTGATTAACTCCGCTTTCATCAATTGCCTGAAGCACATCTTTGTGGATGCCGGCTCTCGGCGGATCTATAATAATTGTATCAGCTTTTGTCTCTGTAGTTTTTACGAATTCTTTGCAGTCGGCAAGAACCATCTTAACGTTTTTAATTCCGTTCTCCTCGATCGTCTCCTCGCCGTCCTTCACATTTTCCGGATTAATTTCAACGCTTATGACCTCGCTTGCCATATCGCTCAAAACTTGTCCGATGACCGCACTTCCCGCATACAAATCCCAAAGCACGCCGGTCTTTTTTAAGTGATTCTTTACATATGAATAAAGTTCTTCAGCCGCAGTTGAATTTGTTTGAAAAAACGAAAAAGGACCCACATTAAAGTCCAAATCAAAAAGCCTTTCCCTTAAAAATCCCGGTCCATATAAAAGTATGAGTTTTTCCGGCACAACCGCATCGCTCAGCGAATCGTTTATTGTGTGATAAATCGTCGTGATTTTGCCCTCGAGTTTATCGTTTAGTAAAAGCAAGAACTCCTTGAACTCTTCGTCAAGCGGATGAACGCTTGTCGTGACAAGATTTACCATATATTCATCATAAAAAACGGAGTGTCTCACAATTAAGTGTCTCAAAAAACCGTCTTTCGTCATCTTGTGGTAGAAAGTTTCGCCGCGTTTAAGGAAAAATTCCTTCACCTCGCTCCTTATCGTGTCCATATCCTTTGGCACAATCAAGCAATCCGCACCTTCGACAATATTGTAGAACATGCTCTTTTCATGAAGTCCGAGTTTTAACGGTCCGTCCTTTTCTTCGTTGCCGAAGCTGTATTCCATTTTGTTTCTATATCTCAAAACTTTTTCCGGCGAATGAATTTCCAAAATCTCCGTACCGTCTCTTTTTTCGAGCGGTGCGAAAAGTCTTTTCATTTCGTCGTTTTTTATTTTCAGTTCGTCTTCATAGGAAATTTCTCGAAATCTGCAACCGCCGCATCTGTCAACAACATCACAACTCGTATTTTTGACATAAGGTGATTTCACAATTTCCAAAATATTCGCTTTTTTTCTTCGCTTATTTTTAAATAGGACAGTTTCCCCCGGGAAACCGCCCTTTGATTCATAAACTTTTCCTTCGGACTCAATCAGAACTTTTTTGTTGAATTGAAGTTCTTTAATTATGCCTTCCAAAAAATCACCTACTTATTTATCTTTGGAGCGAGCAAACTTTTGAAGAATTCTCCCCCCGTCAAATCGAGATATTTCTCAATTTCTACTCTCGGAATGTCAACAAAATATTCCTTGTCACTTCTTAAAACCATTTTTAACTCATTTTCAAAAGAGAAGCACACAAGTTCCACATCGCCTTGCATATTCTCTTCGGTTTTCTTTTGATCTACGATAGATTTCATTGCCGCTTCGTCGATAAAGATATCCTTTGCATCCACGACTTCCCCGGTGTATATGTCGACCATGAATGGATAGTTCTTATCGTGTGCTTTCAATGTCGCATACAAAATATCCCCTTCGAGTCTATAGTCGTAAGTCACATTTTTTTCGGTTGTAATTCTGTCCGCGATTGATTTTAAAGACGCGTTCAACTTTTCGTTCGTATCTTTCGAAACGATAAACAAATAATTTTTGCCGTCTTTTTCATCAATCAACATTTTTACAGTTCCTACCGGATTAATCTTCGGACTTTTCTCGATAACATTTCCGTCTTGGTCAAAATATGTTATCTTACCGTAGTCGGATGTAATGATAAGATTTTCATCTTTCATAATCGAATCGATGTTTTCTCCAACAGTCTTCTTGAGATTTCCGTTTTTATCGAGAATTTCTCCGACTCCGTTCGAAACACCCGTAACAAATCCGCCGTTTACATCAAAAGATTCTGCACTCAAAAAGTCGTATTTAAAATCTGTAACTCTGCCGTCTTTTTCGCTGTATAGTGCAAAAAGTTCGCCGTTGTTTGCCGCAAAGAAACCGTTTCCAAGAAGTCTGACATCGGTAAACACTTCGTCTGAAACAGGTTCGCCCTTCAAAGTATAGACTTTTTTCACGAGTTCGCCGTTCTTTCTGTCGAAAACAGTGTACATGCCGCCGTAAACTTCGGTCAAATCGCCCTTCACTTCCGGATTCACAACTTCTCCGTTCAAATCGAGAAGAAGTTGTCTGTTGCCTTCTCTCGCAAGAATTGTTTCGTCGTTAATCTTGTAGCTTTCGGTGTAATTTGTTTCCTTGACATTCATATCGCCATCGATGATCACAGCCTTGCCGTCTTTAACAGCAACTCCCGCATTCTTTCCGAAAGGATATGCCTCTTCAAATTGCGGTGCAAGAGTTTTTTCACCGTCAAGATTTCTGTATCCCCACTTATCGCCGTCAAGATATGAGAAAATCTTGTTTTCGCCGATTAAAATGTAGTCGTATGTCATGAGCACATCTTTTGTTTTTAAATCAATAAGCTCAGTCTTGTCCTTATTTTTTACTGTGACTAACCCGTCTTTTATTTGATAAACATTTTCAATGCCCGAAAGCACATCTTCTCCTTCACGGTTAATAATTGAAACTTTGCCATTTTCAATTACAACCGCATAATCACCTTCAAATGCTTTCAAAACATCGTCATAGTGTTTGTCAATTTTTACTTCATTATCTTTGTTAATAAAAATATAGCTTGCATCGTTGTCCGTATATTTTAGAACAGGATAAAGCTTCTCGCTCTTTTTTTTCGTACATGAAGTGAAAATAAGAGCGAGAATCAAAAGAATTAAAGGCAAAACCTTTTTCATTATTTATTGACCCTCTCTAAAATTTTATCCTTGCCCAAAAGGTAAAGCACATGAACGAAATCAGGTCCCTTTGCCTTTCCGGAGAGAAGACATCTGACCGGCATAAACAAGTTTTTACCCTTAACTCCGGTTTCGGCCTTTAAAAGTTTCATAAACTCATCCGCATATTCCAAAGTCATTTCCTTGCCTTCGAGAAGTTTTCTGATGCCGTCTTTTAAAACAGGCATATCTTCGCTTTCGAGCCATTCTTTTGTGTCTTCGTCATAATGCACTTCACTTTCTGTAAACATCTTACATTTTTCAGCAACCACTTTGAGTGTGTCGCAGTCTTCCTTTACAGCTTCCATCATGATTTCGTAGTATTCACGATTGTTCATGATTTCTTCTTGGGAAATTCCTAAAACTTCTTCCATAAACGGTGCTGCAAGGTCAAGAAGTTCAGCATTGTCCTTGTTTCTGATATAGTGTGCATTCATCCAATTGAGTTTGTCGACGTCAAAAATTCCGCCCGTTTTTGAAACTCTTTCAAATGAAAATTCTTTAATCATTTCGTCCATCGACATAATTTCGTCTTCAGTGTCAGGACTCCATCCGATAAGAGCGAGGAAGTTTATAAGAGCATCCGGAAGATATCCCGCTTTTCTGAAATCGCCTACCGCAACATCTCCTTCTCTTTTCGAAAGTTTCTTTCTCGATTTGTTCAAAACTGTCGGAAGGTGAACATAAGTCGGTTCTTCCCAACCGAGTGCACGATAAAGAAGAACGTGTTTCGGAGTTGAAGGAAGCCATTCTTCACCACGAACGATGTGTGTCACACCCATCAAATGGTCGTCAACAACAACTGCCATGTGATAGGTCGGGAAACCGTCACTCTTTAAAAGAACTTGGTCGTCCATATCGTCGGTGTTTATTGTAATTTTTCCACGAACCAAATCGTTAAAAGTTACGTCTTCATTTTTGTTTAATTTAAGTCTTACAACATAAGGTTCACCGTTTGCAACACGTTTCTTTGCTTCTTCAATAGGAATTGAACGACAGAAACCGTCATATCTCGGAATCAAACCCTTTGCTTCCCTTTCAGCTCTTATAGCGTCAAGTCTTTCCTTGTCGCAGAAACAGTAATATGCGTAGCCCTTGTCGATGAGTTCGTCAACATATTTTCTGTAGAGCGGAAGTCTGTTTGATTGAACATAAGGTCCATATTCTCCGACTTCTTTGAGTTCGCCGTCTACATATTTCGGACCTTCATCATTTTCGATGCCGCTCCAATTGAGTGCATCCAAAAGATTTTCGACAGCTCCTTCGACATATCTTGTTCTGTCAGTGTCCTCAATTCTCAAAATAAATTGTCCGCCCATTTTCTTTGCGTATAAATAGTTGAAAAGTGCGGTTCTTAGTCCCCCTATGTGAAGCCATCCCGTTGGTGATGGCGCAAAACGTAATCTTACCGACATAATTTTCCCCTTTCTTCTTCAATAACATTTTCTATATCTTCAATTTTTACATCAACTCTGTCTTTCGGAGTAATTCTCTTTGAAAATTCAACCATTCCGTCTGTGACGCCTTTGCCGACTGTGATTCTTAAAGGAATTCCGATAAGGTCACGGTCGTTGAATTTAACTCCTGCTCTTTCGCTTCTGTCGTCGATTAAAACTGTATATTTTTTACTTAGATTTTTGTAAAGTTCTTCAGAAACTTTTACTTGTTCTTCATCATTTACATTCATGACGCTTATGATAACTTCATACGGTGCAATATTTATCGGCCAAATGATTCCGAAATCGTCGTGATTTTGCTCGATGATTGCGGTGATTGTTCTTGATATTCCAACGCCGTAGCTTCCCATCCAGAAAGGCTTTTTAACGCCGTCTTCATCCAAAAATCCTGCACCTAAAGATTCAGAATATTTTGTTCCAAGTCCGAAAATTTGTCCGACTTCGATACCGCGTCGAACTTTGAGCTCTCCGCTTCCGTCAGGGGCCATATCCCCTTCTCTTGCCATCAAAAGATCTCCGCCGTCTTCTCCGTCGAAATCGCGTCCGAAGTTTACATTGACAAAATGCATGCCTTCTTCATTTGCACCGACTACCACATTCTTCATTTCCTTTATACGCTTATCCAAAATCACACGTCCGTCAAGACCAAACGGTCCCATATATCCCGGCACACTTCCGGCAGAAGCGATGTCTTCGTCGGACATCATTTCGATGTCGTAATCATTTACACCTGCAAAATTTTGGAACTTCGTCATATTGAGTTCCCTGTCGCCCGGAATGAAGACAAAAAACTTTTCATCTTTAACTTTTATTGCGATTGCCTTTACGCAATCTTCCGGAGTTTTATTTAAATATTTTGCGACATCTTCGATTGTTTTACAACCCGGTGTTTCCTTCTTTTCTTTCGGAAGTTCCGCATCATTTTTAGACTTTACTTCGTAATTTACTTCGCACTTTTCATCCGTTGCTGCGAATTTATAATTTTCGGTGTAGAAAAGTTCGCCTTCTCCGGTTTCGGAAAGAGCTTGGAACTCAATGGTCATATTTCCGCCCATTTGTCCCGAGTCGGAGTCAACTTTTACATATTCAAGACCGAGCTCCGTGAAAATGCTGTCATAGCAATTTTCCATGTTATGATAACTTTTTGCCATTCCTTCCGGATCTCTGTCAAATGTATAAGCGTCCTTCATCAAAAATTCACGTGAACGATTCAAACCGAATCTCGGTCTCTTTTCGTCTCTGTATTTGAGTTGAATTTGATAAATATTTAAAGGCAGCGACTTGTAGCTCGTGAGTTCGTCTTTTACAAGAGTTGTAAAATATTCTTCAGCTGTAGGTCCAAGACAAAAATCACGTCCGTTTCTGTCCTTAACTTTAAACATTTCCGGTCCATATTTTTCCCAACGACCTGACTCTTGCCAAATTTCAGCAGGTTGAACAACACTCATGATGATTTCTTGTCCACCGAACTCGTCCATGTTTCGTCTTACAATTTCTTCAATATTTCTAAGCACTCTAAAGCCAAGCGGCAAATAAGAATACACTCCCGAACATGACTTTCTGATCATGCCCGAACGGAGCATTAGCTTGTGACTTATAATTTCCGCATCTGTCGGAGCTTCTCTTAGAGTCGGCATATAAAGCTGTGATAATCTCATAGTTTCCTCCCAAAAAATAATATAAAAAAACACCCCAACGAATTGAGGCGAATAAATCGCGGTACCACTCAAAATTAATACTCGAAAAACTATAACGCGTCAAACCGTGTATAAATACAAAATAAAAAGACCGGTTCAACATCTTTCGCCATATCCTTTCACCGACCGGATACTCTCTGCAGGCTAAAAAAATGTCTACTATTCTTTCACAAACATTATAACACGAAAATAACACATTTGTCAAAGTAGAATACACATTTTTTGTGAATTTATATATTTTATTTTTCTTTTCGGTATTAAGTTTTAATATCTTTTTTATAATAAGATAAACATGCCTTTATGTAAAATAAAAGCGGCAATTCGCTTTTATTTCTAAATACTATTTTTGTTTTACTCTTATTTTCTTTGAAATCCAAAAAGCCAGCATTCCCAAAAGTGCAGCAACAATAATTGCCCCGCCCGGTTTTATGTCAAAATAATAAGATGCGGCAATCCCCGACATCATATATATAATTCCGAGAACCGTCGTTATTATAAGTGTACTTTTGTAAGATCTCGATGAAATAAGTGTGGTTGCAACCGGAAGAACAATAAGCGATGTCACCATAAGTGCTCCTACAAGTTTTACAGCCATTGCAATTGTAACCGCACTCAAAAGTGTGAACACCGCGTTTACACGTTTTACTTTTACACCCGACAATCTTGCAGTGTTCGGGTCAATCGCTATTGCAAGTAAACCGGCATACTCTTTTATGCTTGCAAACACTACGAGCACAAAAACAATGAACGCATTTATAACGTCGTTCATCGTAACGGATGCAATGCTTCCGAATAGATAAGACTGAAGCGACGTTCCGCCAGGTGCGAAGTCCGAAAGTATCGATGCTGCACCAAGCCCCACACTCATAATTATTGCTGTTGCCATATCTCCGTATTGCGGAAAGCGATGTCTTATAAATTCAATCAAATATGCTGCAACTATGCAAATAATAATCATTCCTATAAGCGGATCAAATCCAAGTATGAGTCCCATTCCTACGCCGGCAAGTGCCCCGTGGGAAAGTGCGTCTCCGATCATTGAGGTTTTTCTATTTACCATTACAACACCGATGGCCGGAACCATTACAGAAAGAAATAATCCAACCAGAAGTGCTTTTCTCATAAATGCATATTCTAACATATTTTATCCCCCTCTTTGTTCAAACATACCTCCATCAGTTTTCCGTCTTTGATTTCATATGTTCGATTGATTTTTGTAAACTCCATAACCTCATCGAGTTCGTGGGTAACCAATATAATCGTTATGTTTTTATCATCATTCAACTTTTGAATGGATTTCAAAAATGTTCGCCTGCTTGTTTCATCAACTCCTGCCGTCGGTTCATCAAGAATCAAAATTTTCGGATCATTAATCATCGCCCTTGCAATCATTGTCCTTTGTTGAAGTCCACCCGAAAGCTCATTTACCGGTCTATTTTTGTATGAATCAATATCGAGATAATTCAAAATTTCATCTGCTTTTTTATAATGCTTTTTCTTCGGAAATTTAAAAAATCCGAAATCTTCATACAAATTCAAAACAACCATTTCCCTCACAGTTATAGGAAATGCTATTTTTCCGACAACGCTCATTTGAGGCACATAACCAATTTCTTTATAAGATTTAATGTTTTGAATTTTTTCACCTGAAATTTCAACTGAGCCTACATTAGGCTTCAATTCGCCGAGCAGATTTTTTATAAAAGTGGACTTCCCGCTACCGTTGTTTCCAATAATTACTATAAATTCTCCCGCTTCGACCTCAAGATTTATATCCTTCAAAACTTGATGACTGCCATAGCTGAAATTCAAATTTTTTATACTTATGCTATTCATTTTGCCGTTTCATCTCCTCATATAAATTTTCAAGATTCATTCTCATAAGCTCTATATAATCCATCGAGTCTACAGTTTGTCCGGGAATAATATATTCCATACTTGCAAGCGGCTTAATGTCCCCGCCGTCAATTTCTTCGGCAATAACATTTGCCACCGACTTCGGTGCCCCGTATTCGTAAAATATAGTCTTTATATTGGATTTTTTCGCATAGTCAATCGCTCTAACCATCGACCTTATACTTGGATCGTCCATAGATGTGAGCCCTTGAAGCGGATATTGAACCAACTTGAAATCCCTTGCAAGATATTGAAATGCATAGTGCATTACTATAAATTCCTTATTAGTTAGCTCTTTAAACTTATTTCTATACTCTCTTTGTAAAAGTGTGAGATTGTCCACTGCATTAAATCTTCTCGATTCAATCTCTGCGGACTTTTTCGGAACAAGATTTTCAATCTCTCTTGCAATTGTGTTTACATACGTCTTTGCATTGTTTATAGATAGCCACGAGTGCGGATCGTATGTTACTTTATCCACCTCTTGACTGCTTCCTCGCAAAATTTCTTCGCCCTTGATTTCATTTTCCCCTTCGTAAAATTCGAACGGAAGAATATCTTCAGGCAAACGGTCCGTATAAACTATCCATTTTCCTTCTTCCGGAAGAACATATTCCAGTTCACCCGACTCGTGACGCATCTTTATGCTGTAAACTTTTCCGTCTTCAACATGCAAAACGTGATCTTGACGAACTTCATCTCCCATCTCCTCCATGATCTTTCGTCCAATCTTTATAAGTTCATCATTTGTATGCTTTCCGTCATCTTTCTTAAATGCAACTCTTAAATATTCTTCGTGCGTATGCCCAAATACTATACTTTGTTTTTTTTCCTTGTAATCATATCTTGTCATGAGTTGAAAATCACCAAGCGATGCTGCCCCGGTATAACTTATAAGGTCAACGTTATCTGATAATCTCAGAATTTTTAAATCCGGAAGACTCTCCTTTATATTGTCGGCCCATCTTTCTACGTTCGCACCGTTTATGATGAGAAGGTCTGCGTTTTTAAGTTTTTTCAAATCGCGTGCCGTCGGTTCCCACTCATGAACGGTTGCACTTGTCGGCATAAAACTTCTAAGTTCAACATCGTCTTTTGCAACCATTTTTGTCAGATTGTAAATTGGAAAAAAAGAAGCATAAACAAGAGGTTTTTCCTTGTCTACGCTTCTTTTATCGTCTTTTATACATGCGACCAACGTCAACATTACAAGGAAAAAAATTAAAAATTTTCCTTTTTTCAGCATATTATTCGGTCAACTCTTCAGCGATATCTTCAATGTCTGAAGATGTTCTTACAAATGTTGGGAACCAACCGTTTTCTTCATCACTTACTTCCTTGAGATCATCTGTAAATCTTGCGTGGAAGTGAGCCAAATGTTCTTCTCCGTGAATTTGCATAAGTGCAATATATTTTGGAACATCTTTTGAATCCGTTTCGAAAACAAACCAGTTCAAAGTTTTATTCCCATGTGGAACTTCAATCTTTTCTTTAAATGTGCAATTTATTTTTGCCATTTCTTTTCCTTCGCCGATTTTGCCGTCATAAAGAGTAATTCCATCTTTGTCAACGTGCATAGACTTATAAATTGTTCCTACAGTTTTGTCCAAATCTTTGATATATTCTTCAGATGTTTGGTTCTTTTCTTTTGCAGCTTTTTCGATTGCTTCTTTTACTTCAGGTTCATCATAATAACCGTCAATAGAATTCCAATCGCCTTCCCACATTTGAACTGAAGCTTCGTCGTTCTTTTCAGCTTCGCTGTTTTCGTTTGACTTGTCTTCTGTAGTTTGTTGCTCCGTAGTTGTTGCGGCAGCGTCCTCTTTTTTACCTTCATTTTCATTTGTTTTTTTGCAGCCTACTATGAATGACATAGAAACAACAAGAACTGCAATCAAAAACATTCTTAAATTCTTCATATAAACCTCCAAAAAATTAAATAAATTTGGTTCGCATTGAAATATCTGAACCATCATCATAAGTTTAACACAAAAAGCTAGTTGCAGATAACTGAATTCTGTTCAGTATATTGAATTTTTATATAATTAATTGTTAGTGCTTTCATACAAAGTTTTTAATATGATAATGATTATCGATATCATTTTGTTTTGGTTCTCAAGCCATTTTCATTTTGCAAAAGTATAACAAGTATTAAATGTATTTAAATTGATATTTGTTTGAAACTATTATATAATAAAAGTAATAAAATAACTCTACGAAAGGAGATATATGCCAAGTTTTTACACTCACTATCACTTCGGTCGCGACTTTATAAAAATTGCACCGGAGCGGATAAAGAGAATTATAAATCTCGACAAAGAACTTTTTTTATTCGGCAATCAAGGCCCGGATTTGTTCTTCTTCAATATAAAAAATGCAATCAAGGGTAAAAATCCCGGAACTGATATTCACAACACAAAATTTTCAGACGTGCTTACAACAATAAAAAAGAATTTCAAACCCGAAGATCTCGAAACAAAAACAGGAAGCTATTTTTTGGGACTTGTGCTTCACTTCCTTTTGGACTGTTCACTTCACCCGACAGTTGAGTCGCTCAAACGAGAAGACTACGGTCACTTAAATATCGAAAGCGAACTCGACAGATACTATTTGAATCTTGACGGCGAAAGCGAGTTTAAATTTAAACAATCGGTTCTTATTCCCGATAAAAGTGCAGCAAAATATATTTTTCCAATCTACAAAGACTTTTACAAGGTGGATTATAAAAATGTTGAGACCTCAATTTCCAATATGGCATTTGTGAAAAACTTTTTTCATAACGATTCGCTCCTAAAGGAAAAATTTATACTGGGTGTTCTCACTTTGATAAATCAAAAATATAATTTCGGCGGACAACTCATTACTCGAAAACCATTTTCTTATGCTGAAAATTCAAACAAAATCTTATCCGAAATGTACGGCGACACTTTGAAAATCGCCCCTGAATTTTTGGATAAAACTTTGGAATATATGTTTGAAAACGGCAAAGAACTTGAAATTTACAGAAAGGATTTTAACGGTGTCTAAATTAAAATTAACAAAACTCGAAAAAAACTGGATAAAGTATGACGTTGGAAACAGTGCATATATCCTTCTTGCAACCACAATTATCCCGATACTTTTTAAATCAATCGGAGAAAATTCACTCTCAAGCTCGGACTATCTTGCAAGCTGGGGCTATGCTATGACAATCTCAACACTCGTGATTGCAATTTTAAGCCCGATACTCGGAGCAATCAGTGACGGCCGCGGAAAAAGAAAACCGATGTTTCAAATATTTCTCTTTATAGGAATAATTGGACTTCTCATACAACCACTCACAACAAATTGGATTGTATTTTTAGCAATTTTTATCATAACTAAAATAGGATTTAACGGCTCTCTCGTCTTCTACGACAGCATGCTCCCCGACATAACGACAAACGACAGAATGGACGAGGTGAGTTCATTCGGCTACGCTTGGGGTTACATCGGAAGCTGTGTTCCGTTTATTCTAAGCATCGTACTTGCGACAAAAGGCGGTGACCTTTTCGGTCTATCCCTTTCGACTTCGATGATAATAATATGTGCACTGAATGCAGCTTGGTGGCTGTTCTTCTCTATGCCTTTGATAAAAACATACGAACAAAAATACTACATTGAAAACCAAAACACAACACCGAAAGTTGTATTTAAGAGACTTTTAAAAACCGTAAAAGAAATTGGAGAAAATAAAAAAATAAGATACTTCCTCCTCTCATTCTTTTTCTACATCGACGGAGTCTACACAATAATCGGAATGGCAACCGCATACGGTGAAAGTTTGGGGCTAGACTCGGCAGGTCTTATCCTTGCTCTTCTTGCAACACAAATTGTTGCGTTCCCATGCGCAATATACTTCGGTCGCATTTCAAAAAAATATAAAACCGAAACACTTTTAAAGATCACAATTGTCGCATACGGACTTATCACTCTCTATGCAACATTTTTAAATAACCTCACGCAATTTTGGATACTTGCGATTCTCGTCGGAATGTTCCAAGGAGCAATTCAAGCACTTTCCAGAAGCTACTTCGCAAAAATTATTCCGCCTGAAAAAAGTGGAGAATATTTCGGAGTCTTCGACATATTCGGAAAAGGTGCAAGCATATTCGGCACGCTCCTTATTGCAGTCGTAACCGATATAACCGAAAAACAACAATACGGCATAATGGCACTCGTAGCCCTGTTTATAATCGGATACTTCGTCTTCGACAGAGCTGTAAAAGTTAAAGCATAATAAAAAGAAGCTATGTTTGATATGTACCCTCTTTACTGGACAACCAGTAAGGAGGGTATTATTATGCGATATAGTTATGAATACAAAAAAGAATGTGTCGAACTATACAGACAAGGGGTTGATTTTCATGGAGAAGAGATTCTTAAACACAAAGAGCAGAATAAAGACTGGAGTGCAGAGGAAAAATTTAAGTTTATATCAAAAGTATTAGCAGGAAATTCATGTAATTCTGTAGCTATAGAGGCTGGTATTTCAGATGGTCAACTTTACACTTGGGTTAATAAATATAAAAAATTTGGGTATAATTCTCTTGAAATTAAAAAGAGAGGGCGTCCATCTAAAATGAAAGATAAGAATGAAAATACTGATATAGAGCAAAAACCACTTAATGAATCCGAAAGAGAAGAACTCATTCGTTTAAGAGAAGAGGTCAGATATTTAAAAACAGCTCAAGCAGTCGAAAAAAAATTGGAAGCCTTGAGAAGGGAAAAATATGCTGCATATCTCAAGGCGAAAAAGCAGCAGTCATCGAAGAACTAAGAAATGAAGGATACAAACTAAAAGATCTTTTAGAGGCTATGAACATGCCTAAATCAACATACTACTACGAATTAAATAAAGTTGATCAAGTTGATCTTAGAAACAAAGAAATCAAAGAAAAGATACAAGAAATATATACATTAAACAAAGGCAGATACGGAGTAAGAAGAGTGCATCAAGCACTTCTAAGTAAAGGATATATAGTCAACCACAAAAGAGTTCAAAGACTTATGCACAAGATGCAGCTTTTAGGCAAGAGACCAAAAGAAAAGTATCATTCATATATGGGTAATGTTGGTAAAGTTGCAAATAACATCATAAATAGAGACTTCACAGCGACAAAGCCATGTGCTAAGTGGACGACAGATGTATCCCAATTTAACTTCACATGGGGTAAATGCTATCTATCGCCAATATTAGATATGTACACAAACGAAATCATCTCATACGACTTATCATTACATCCAAACCTAGATCAAGTATCAAGAATGCTTGATAAAGCATTTGAAAAGTTCCCTTGCGTAGAAGGTTTAATCATGCACTCAGATCAAGGCTGGCAGTATCAAAATAACTACTACACAAAAGAACTGGAAAAACATCAAATAAGGCAGTCAATGTCAAGAAAAGGAAACTGTTACGATAACTGCATCATGGAAACATTCTTTGGCAGACTAAAAACCGAGATGTATTATGGATGTGAGAGAGACTTTAAAACATATGAGGAGTTTTCTAAAGCAATTGATGAGTATATATACTACTATAACAACGAAAGGATTCAGAAGAAAACAAAATGGATGCCACCTACTTTGTATAGGTTAGCATCCATGAATGTAAACTAAATATTAATGTGTCCAGTTTTTTGGGTACACATCA